>Ga0157364_1000630_pt1 | contig 25570 bp, 14 predicted proteins | sample AttsexASBM2_FD_111476 | JGI IMG/M metagenome (GOLD analysis project Ga0157364, IMG submission 111476) | Fungus gardens microbial communities from leaf cutter ant in Ribeirão Preto, State of São Paulo, Brazil - Atta sexdens ASBM2 | ecosystem: Host-associated > Fungi > Mycelium > Unclassified ... | reverse complement strand
AATTAATACATTTACAATTGCTTTTGTTCAGAATAAATGAGTTCAGATTTTAAGTATCGCTTGTGCGCAGTATCTGCAGGCAATTAATGCGTTACATTTTGATTGGAATCCTAAGTAGTTTTATTTCTCAATTACTAAACAGAGTTAATGAGAGTGATTACTAAAAGAATGTATAAAATTTCTATTAGGAAGTCGAGAAATTTCATACAGTAGTTCGTGATAATATTTCATATATAATATTTCATGTATAAAGATTTATAATAATGTTATATGGTACAATGCCAAAGTTAAATCTCTATTGTAAAATGATTAGAAAATTCATTGTAGAAAGATAGATAGGGCAAACGAGGTTTAATTCTCTCCGTTCTCGCACGATAGAAATGATAGATTGAAAAATTGGGCAAATCTTCGAAATAGAGAATGCGAATAATAAGATAACGATAAAAAATCGGCAAAAATAGCACGATGCGATTTGTACACATAGTGAACGTATAGATTGGGGTATAGATGGGCTCCTATTGAAGCCCATTAATAGCTGGACATTGTTATAAAGCGCGAAGCGATCCTTGTCTCTTAATGGCTGCCTATATATGTACACGCGAAGCCATTGACGTGTAACACCTATTTGCTCCTCTGGTTCTCACTTCTCGAAGCTGCGGCATGCATTGGCGGCCCGATTGATTTATACACAATATATTGTACAACGAAACGACAGAAATAGGTGACCAGACATTCTCGAGATAAGAAGTAAACTAGAAAATAAATGGGAATATATGCTCTAATATCTAAAAATGAATTTAGTACAGTTGGATTTTTCAATTTTTTTTCTAAAATTATATTTTTTTTAAATATTTCAATGAGTTTAAGTGTTTTCTGATACGTATACATATATATCTATCTAAATGAATTATAATGAAAGATGTCATCTCATCAAACATTGTATTATTAATGACATTATTAATGTTCGCTTGGGGCTTTGAAGCGTTAACACATTGAATGTGTCACTATAGACATCGGTAACTGGCACTATGACACCAATGTGTCTCATTGATTTATGTATAAAATACGACCATTTATATCCAAGAAGTTATATATATCGTGAATAGAAAAATAATTAAACGGTGTAATAATTAATTTAATCTATATTACATGTATATATAGAAAATTTCATTTATTTATGATAATATTAAATATATGACATTTTTCGTTAATTACTAGGAAAGTTGATTTGTTTCATAATGAATGATAGCAATTAGTTTTCGTTATATTAAACTGCTTTCATGGAATAATATTTAAAATCTAAATTTTTAACAACTCTTTCTATAGCTATTTTTAATTTAATTTTTAAAAATTTAATAAATAAAATGAATATAAAACATAATATATACTGTGTATAATATAAAAACATCTTTGTTAAAAATCCGAACGACATGCACATTTGAGTTTATGTAGAGTGTAATACAAGTTCACTTTATTTCTGTAAAATATCGATTTTAGTATGTATGATCATTTTTCTCTAATCGGTTTCATATTTCTTTAAATAATTAGTTTATATATATATTAAAAACATATATATTAAAATACATAAAATTCACAGAATGTAAATAAATAGAATTCTTTTATCTCGAAATTTGAATTATATTACTTAAAGCGGAAGCAAATACATTAGTGTATTTTATAAATGCTAAACTAGAACAAAATCATATATTGCTCGCGAAAGAACAATCAGAAGTAAAAAAAAGGTGAACATTGTCGTTCTCTGATACGAAAATGTTTGATCATGCTAAGTGAATAATTGATTAAAATAAATAATTGTCCAAGAATGTACAATGAAGATTGTGATGAGGATAAATACGAATCGTACAATTTAAATAATTACGTGAATACTGATCGGAACGTTCCGCTATCTAATGCAAATTTGAATTCACATTTAAATAGATCACGTATGCATCGCCGATTGCTATTATCTCGTACTTGCTCTCATTTCTTTAATTCGATTTTCAAATCTCCCTAATAATATCTCAAAATAATTTGAATAATATGTAATCTGATGATGTATAGGCATGAATCAACTGGATCACTCTTCATGTGAACTTTTCGTGGCTAGTAATGAGTTTAAAACACATCGAATTAATTCAATAATACAGCAATGAGTTATTTGAAAAATGAATTATTTGAAATATGCAAGATAACAGAATTTTTAATCTGAATGTCTCAAATATAGTGAAAGTCTTAAATTGAATATATATATTCTTTCATAATTCTTTACTTCTTCTTAATACATAGATGTAATAAATACCAATTTTATATTTACTACGAATATTTTCGAAAAATTATTTCAGAGAAAGATTTTTTTAGATATTCGGTATTTTTTTAAAAGTTTCAGAACATAAGATCTTCAAGGTTTTTCAGAACTTTCAAGAATTTTCAGGTGATATTTGAGGCGATTTGAAAGTTCATACGATTGAATTGTTTGAAAACTTCGAAAAGTATCGAACGCCCATCGCCATCCATGGTGGATGTAGCTGGTGCTCGTAAAACGCGAACCGGTCTCCAAACGTGGATCCAGTCGGTGTCACATCACGGCTGATCACGTCAAGTACGATATAATCGTCCAACATATGCCGCTAAGATCGCGCTCGAGAACCGATCTGGCTCACCGATCCGTATCGACGGAAAAAATTAATAAATCGGCGATTTTCAATTAAATATATTACGAACAAAGTAAATTTTTCTTTAAGTACACGACATATCCCGCGATTTATCAGAGTAACACGAAAAACGCGATAAAAATATTTATTACTGATAGATTTGCGTACTTTTCCGATTCATTGTGTTCACTAATAAAATCCATATCAGACTAGAGATTCAGATTCAGATTGAATTTGATCAATCAAAGCAAAGTTCATTTAATATTGGTTTTCTCTCTTCTGGTTATATTTAATCTCAATCTCTTATAATTTGATACTTAAATTTTCTAGCTCTAATGTCAATTTTTACAAACGTAATTTAATTTTAACCTTGATTATTATATAATGATTTTTCATTTTTTCTAGTTTTAAGATCGATTCTTATTTTAAGACCGTCTTAAGTATAAATGTCTTAAAATAGTAATACGATTTTCTGATTAGTTCATAACATCTTAAGACCGTATCTTTATATTTATAAGGTAATTGTCGCTATTAATGTGCCTTTTAGCCAATTTATTTATTACTGAATTATTTATTAAATATTGTAGCTTTAATTTTATCTGCTTGCAATCAATATTGATTTTTCAACTACTTCTTTTTCTAATAATATTTTTTTAATCTAAAAAATGTTAATTCTTTATAATGCTTTTGATAAAAATAGAAAACATGTTTTTGTCCCTATTAGTGAGTCCTCTAAGCGGCGATGGCCCTATTAATATGCCCTCAATTTGTATGCCTATCCATATTTGACTCATTTTAATATATAATTACTAAAACAGGTAATAAATTTAAGCTAATTGTTTATGTTAATATTACATAAATCATTATTTCAATTATATTTATTTCAAAGTACACTCATAACACAACGTTCTAATCTAATACAGGACACATTAATAGGGACAAGCTTAAAATCTTGCGGTACGTATTACTGGATTCACATAAATTCCTCATATCTTTCGAAAACTATTTAAAATACTTTAATACTCAAAAAATAAAATATTATCTTCGGAGTATCGTATGCATTAATTTAATTTAAAAAAAAAATATTTTTTCTTATTTATTTGTTGCTAGTTTTCTTTATGACTTATCGAATACAAAATACACTAATAGGGACAGACACAATAATTGAGACAGTCTTACCTTAGTCTTTAATATAAAAATCGACTATGAATGCCAGTCTATGAATCAGAAAAAGTTAAAAAATGGATTGAGTCATGATTAAAATTAAACATTACTACATTAATAAAAACGAGCATAGGAGAGCTGCATCGATATATTCTGTTCCTTTTTAAAATTGTAAAAATAGAATAAAATATAAGTAAGGTAAATGTATCAATTAGTGGACATATGACCCAATTATTGGACAAAGAGATGTAAAAATTTCAAATATTAAGCTTTTAATAGTACATGCGACTCAAAATAAATTTATTCTATTAAATTTTTATAAACAACAAATTTATTTAGAGTTGTACATATCATTAAAAGCATAATATTAAAAATTTGTATTATTTCGTTTAATAATTGACTCATGTTCACTAACTGTTCACTAATTCGTATATTCATGTTAAAATTGGGGAAATACTATTATTCGTACTTATGCAATAAAATAAAAATCTGAAATATCTTTCTTAATGATGAATGGTAGTTATAATATTGTCAGAAATTATAATTATTCATTTAATAAATATCAGGATGCTACATTCTTTTCAATGTTACGATTACTTTAATTATTTTTATGTTTAAAGTTTAAAGCAATTCGTTTCTATTGGAGAAAGGATGAGGTGAAGAAAATAGAGATGAATCGGACATAACCGAACATAACCGAACGTCTTTGTTGGAATTGAAATGCCGGATCTGGTGACTAATTGCGGTTGGGGTTGCACTATATCATATTAAGAATTTTAAATGCGGGCGTGTGCCGCGTGAAAAAGTCGAAATCGCCAGGTGTCGCGGGTATATGTATAACGGGTCGCATAAAATATCTCGAGTTGAAAACGCTGGTGCGGACAATAATGGCCGCATAGTAATATAAGCGGCAACACAATGAAAATGATCGAATAATGGCCACTATGGCCAGGCGCCCCGGGGACTCACTATAGATCTCTCTCTCCTAGAATATAATAAATTCCAAATTAAAAATCGACCGACGCGGTGATGTGTGTTTCGTTGCATACGCACGCATACATGCGTACATACGGTCGGCGCGCATGCCGCGTAATGAAATCGGAGCATAATGAACGAACGAATAATACATCACGCCGAGTTGGCCGAGTTGGCGCTTAGGTGCAATAAATTCAAAATCGGCCAGAGAAGTCAATGAAGAGAGTGAGAAAGTGAGAGAGAGAGAGGAGGGAGGGAGGGAGAAAGAGAGGAGGTAATATGAAATACAATGAAGCGATACAATAAAAAGTGCGAATACAACGGCTCGCGACGTCAAGAGAGCGTAATGCCCCGACCACGTGGGCGGATTCGAAAACGGATCGCTCCGTGAATGTATAAATCGCATCGTTGCCGGTTCTTCCGCAACGTTCGACACCGTCATAAAACTGAACCGGTCCCGGTTTTGATGCTCTTGAACGCGCTCACACGTATGACTGTATTAATATGTATTATCAGCCTCTTTCTCCATCCTTCTTGATCTCTTTCTTCCTCTCTCTTCCTCTCCTTTTTTTTCTTTCTCTCTCTCTCGCTCTCTCTCTCTTGCTCTCTCTTTCTCACTCTTCTCCTCTTTTTCTTCCTATTTCTTTCTCTTTCTTTCTCACTTGCTCACACGCTTCACGAATGGACCGGCAATTCTGAGTGTATAAGGCGTTATCATTCTAGAATCGCGCACTTGTTCGGTGAGAAAATACGGTGCGTCTTGCAAGATTCGCGTAGCAAATTGCGAGACGAGAAAAGTTGATTCTTTCGACAATTTGTAGGAAAACGCGATATCCATTTGTTGTTAAATAACTTCGCCGTTCGATTGAAATTGTTGTAAAGATATTGATTCGAGATTCTCATCTCATATACAACTGTGAGATATGTTCAACGATATGAACATATCTTTAGCCAAGTTTCGATTTCAGTTTAAATAAAGTATTTTTTAAACTGTTAGAGCGATAAAAGCCTGTTATCCATGTTTATTAATTTCTAATGTTAAATAACTTTATACTTGTATTTCTGTTTATAAATATTACGTAACTCAAAGATCGATTTTAAATTCTTACTTTCTTCCAGCTTTTGAACTTCCAACGCGATAACTCGAAGTTAAGATTACAAAACTTTCTTATCTGCATTCATTTCTTTTACACCTAATTCATCACGAACGTTATAATTATGTACGATGGAATACTCGATTATAATAACTTTTTGAACTTGTGTGAGTGAAAAAGATTGAAATCGTTGAGGAGGATGATATTTCTATGCAAAGTTCTAGCAAATCAGGACGGTGCAGCCTCGGAAGAGAGGTACGCGATGCAAAGCAACGAAACGGAACAGCAGATCTTATAGCTCCGTTACAACCGGCTAGTTGACCGATCCCAACGAGTACGACCGGTGGTACCACACCCGCTCGAGTATTTCGAGCGGAATGATGGAGAGATAAGCGAGCGAGCGAGTTAGCGAGCTCGCTTGCTCGCTGGTAACGAGCCTCCAAGTCGCGCTCGTAGACGACGCCCTCGAACCAGATGCCTGTTCTCGCATCGCAATTCGGCGCGACGACACGCGCCGGTCCGATATTTAACTCGGCAGCCACGGCAGGTGGTGATTTTCTGGCCGGCCGGCCAGTGCGACTCAATAAACGGATCGCTCGCAGTTAAAAGCGCGCAATTTCACACACCGAGCAAAGTTTTCGGAGAAACATTAGGGGAAATACGGGACGTTTTTTTTTCACTCAAATAGAAATGAAGATGGGAGATAAGATTTTCTTTCGTAAAATCAAATTTTTGAAAGTCAAAGAAACATTAAGAAGCGCTTTTTACTTGTAAAAACGATACGATGTTTATGCAATAAATTCTTGAATAATAAAAGAAATGTTTTTATTTAGAAGCAATATTTTTCGTTTCTCTCACAGAAATCAAAAGATATATCAGTTATGATATCTTATAAATATTGCGAATGTTACTTTAGCAGGATTAACAGACATGGATAAATTTTTAACAAGGATAAACAAGAAAATTTTAATGTGTTTCAAAAAATCTTTTTAAAACGATATTGACAAACTGACAATGTCTTGTTTGAATTTTTACATAATTTAACCAGAATGTCAAGAATTTGTTAAAATCATTGATATGTCTTGATATGTATTGTTAATTATATCTGTAAAAGTATGTATAAAGAAAAGAAATAGAATATTTAAAAGAAAATATCGGATATTCTAGTTTTTGTTCGATCAAAAAACAAAATATGTTACACAACAAGTATCATTAAATCGATTTTTATTGATATTATATATGTGCTGTAAAAAGTCACAGAACGTTTTACAAATAATATTCAGTGCTTATTTTACCGTATAAGACTGCCGATGAAAATATCAAAACTACTGAAAGTTCCAGTTACATATTGCAAATTATTTTTAAAAAATGTTATAGTTTCTTCTATATAAGTAAAATATTGATAATCAATAAATATTTTATTTTCGGTTACGGCAAACTTTATTTCAATAGATTATAATTTCCGATACGAATGCGTTATTGCCGGTTATTTCGAGAGATACATGCTGTGATTATATACACTATAACGCAAATTGTACGAATATGTTAATTTTTAATGAATTTTAAGTTTTAAATAAAATATACATTATGTATTATATATATAGTGTTAAAAATAATCTACAATGTGGTATGTAAATGTTAAAGGAAAAATATTTAATCGCACAAACAGAACTGACCTTTCCGAAGAGAAATGATTTTCGGTTTTAGCGATACGGCAATTTTAGCGGTTTACGGACAATTTACTCGCTCCTATTTATCACACGCAGCGCGTAAACAAAGGATTATCTTGCTATAATTTTCCACGAGTGTCTACAAGAGATATATCCTAATATTTTCCTCCGATAATATCTTCTCAATCCTGAAATATCTTTCTATATACATTTTACTTAAATACTAGTTGTTTTTAGATGAACCCGATAAGGATATTATATTTAAATATAATAATTTAAATGATGAATTTTAATCTCGTTCTCACGTTAGAATGTATCAAGCCTGCTTTAAATATTACATATCGCTGGATGGACGCAGATGTTCTGCTTTGCGTATTCAGTTCAAGAAGTCCTATATGCATGTACGGAAATACAAGAGGTACAAGAATACCGTATACGTATAAGAAATCGATCTATCGACGGCCCGCGGTTCTTCGACCGTTTATGTCCGTTTGTACCAATATAGATTAACTTTAATCTTGCTTTAGCTTACCGTTATCTTTTTCTAGTTCTAAGAATTAGAACTAGAAAAAGCAACAAATAAAGAGTAAATTAAACCTTAAAGAGAGATAAAATTAATCTACATTCGTAGAAATGGACATTAGTTCCTTGCTTTCAGAGAGGTAAGCGCAATAACGGCGTCGACAAAAGCGATGTATTACGGTGTGATCTTAATTACTATTTGAGAAACGCACAGTTGGAATATGTGTACACGTTTGATAGAATATACCGGAAGCAATTAGAACGAACCGTTGCGAAAACGATCTTTATTCTCGTGTGATAGCTTCGCCGGAAATAATGAACCGACAACCTGGGAATGCGCTAAGGAATAAACGAATCGCCGGTAAATCTTCCGTAAAAGCCGGGCTGAGCCTGAATAGGAGGCTGGCTTAATTTCAATGAAGATGTGGAAGGGCACAATGAAACAGATAAGCAAATAATTGCGCGCGCGTGTAAGAGATCGGTACATATGTATGTACATTGGTACGCATAGAAAAATATCATCTTATTGCTCAGAAAAGTGATTACTCAATTTACTTTCTTCTTTCTAAGCAACGGTTATCTTTAACAAAAAATCTTTTTAATAATAATTTTTTGATAATAATTTTAAAATGTACTTATTACAAAATTTAGGAAAACTCATTATTATTATGTATTTGAAACATAAATTTATTTTTAAGATCATTATTAAAATTGATCGAAGAAGTGACATTATATATTAAATAAATTGAATTAATCTATTTAATTTAATTTAATCTTCATTGAAGTATTAAGCTTACTAGGATTTTCAGAGTATACTTTGAATAAATTTGATACTTGTGATACACTCAGAAAAAAAAATCGTATCAGTAATTATAAATTGTAGTGAAATAACATCTGAACTATACTATACATATTATTAAATTTTATTAAGAATACTAGATTAAGTGAACTAAGAAAATATAATAACATTAACTATATAATCAATTATAAAAATTAATATTATTATATTTTCTTAATTTACTTATTGTTCTTATTAAAGCTTTATAATACATAATTATAAATTTGTGTATGCATTTTTTATTTATTTTTGTCTTTCAAGTTCGAAACCAATCTTGGGTCTTTTATTATTTATGTAAGTTGAATGGTTTTCTTCTTGAAAGAAACTAAACTCCGCTATAATAAGAATCTTCTTTTCTCTAATTACCTCAACAACAATAATTAATTAGTTACATGATATAGAATGTTTTATTAAAAAAAAGTTTTTGTCTAAACTAGAAAAATGTAATTGTTATATCTATTTGCATCTATTTGCAAGTCCAAATAATTACTCAATGTAGTTGAGTCACTGTTTCAGTACCAATTAATAGTGCCTTCAATTTGTTACCGTGATTATATTTTTATAACATTCAGCACTACTTCAGTTTCTGTTACTTTGTAAAACTAGTTACAGGTACTTGCAAAAGTTGCCAAATTTATAGAACTATTTCGTTTTCTCTCAATGTGGATTCGAGGATCTATGAACTTTTGAAATATTTGAAACAAATAATTATTATTTGCGTAGTACGTATACTTTTCTGTATGTATATTTGCGATCTTTGTTATCTCGCGATGCATTTTTCCTGAGCAATTGTTTTAGTACTTTTCGTACGTTAACCTCTTAATAAAACACGTACGAAAGTAACTTAATGAACTATGCACGAAGTAAAGCATAATTGGTCTCAGTGCTCCGAACGTTGCGTGAAGTACGGTTGTGCGTGTTAGAAGTTACTTTCATAATTGCATATGCGAAAGGTGAAAATAAGCGGATATTTTTATGTATTATTACGATAATTACGATATAAGTCGCGATCTTAATAAACAAATTTAAGATCACGCTCAACAAGCGCGAATTGTTCCATTTAATATCTTGAGTTTATTATTCTCCATCCTATGCGTTCTTTGATTTATCCAAGAGAAACGATTATAAAATCGATATTCAAGTCGGCAAGTTATTGACAGGCAATAACTCATGAATAAAACATTCGTTAAAATAAGCGTTAACACACGAAATGTGAACGTTGAGCGCGTTCAAACTAGTCGCGCTTTTCAATGCTCGATATTCGCTTAGCGGTCACGTGACCCTCCCTCATTCGAGTCGCGTCGTTCTTTGCGTACTATCCTTACTGCTTTTTTTCTTGTCGCCACATATTCACGTGCGAGATGTGAAGATCCAACGTAAAGAAACAGCACAATTAAAAATAAGTACGTTAAAATCGGAATATTCTAACAATAATATCGTGTAATAATAATACTGCATAATAATAATATCGCACGCCAAGATTTTAATTGTATACGACCAGATAAATATTTCATCAATTTAAAAATATGATGTAATTTTATGAATATTTCTCAAAATGAATTTAATTTTCAAAGTTGCAGTTGCAGAAGAGAAATATACCTTATGCCATTTGCCGCGTTTCCATTGACGCGGACAAACGTAGAGATCATTTATAAGTCGGCGAATATTAAATTGCAAACTGGAGCGTTGATAGGAAACTGTGTAAATTTTAGACGAGCGAAACGCGGTCCGACTACTGAAGGATGATGGATTTGTCATAAAGAGAGAAAGAGCGTGACGGCGCAAGCAGCGAGCAGCGATGAACGGCGCGGTGGCAGCCTGGCAGCCGTATTTCAACACGGCGTACTCCGCCTTGGTAGTCCAGGTTCTCTGTTTGACAAGTACGCGCGTATTTTGCGGCCGTGTCCGAGCGCGTCCGACGGAGGCCGATGTCGACCGAAGAGCCAGCGGGCCGCGAGAGACTACAAGCGAGAGAGCAACACGGCGGCTGCGGTGGCCGTGCACAACTGCTCATGCGCGTAGCAGAGTATAGCGGAGCACTAGTGATACTAGCAGTGCGTACTTTGCTGTGTGCATATGTGTGTGTGCGCGTGCGCGCGCGCACATATAGGACGGTATATCGGAAAGCATACGTTGGTGTATAGTAGTGTACGCGAGAGAGTCGGTGCGCCTCTCGGCCGTGGGCACAAATCGCGAGTAAAATGGAAGCAGAATTTCGCTGCGAGGTTGAGGTCCGTCGTTGAAAACAGGTGAACATGGGAAGGTCCAAGTTTCCCGGGAAGCCGCCGAAGACGGCCACCAGGAAACGGATCAAGGTGCTGGGCCAGCCTGAGGCAGCGCAGAACGATCCGGTAACTGTCGCCGAAAACATCTACTACGGACTTTCCCTGTTCAACGAAACATTCGGCGACAACGAGAAGGTGAGGGGGAAAAAGGTCGTCGCGTTGAGGCGTCCACCGTCGCTATCCGTTGTCGCCGTCGCCGTCACCGTCGTTTTCGTCGTCGGCGTCACCGTACCGTCATCGTCCACCGTTGCCGTCGTTATCGTAGCCGCTACCATGTCGCCGCCGTTGCTCGGCGAGGCCGAGGTCGCGTGAGATCGACGAGCGTCGCGTCGCGCGTCGCACCGCGTCTCGCCGCTCGCGAGTTGCGCGTATTGTCCGGCTCCGGCAAGCGTCACGAGGACACGCACTCGGATGGACTTGCGATACGCAGGCCGACGACGAACTTTGGCGCGGCGTAGCGCGCGGGTTAACCTATCGGCGGTGATCATCCGCGGTGATAAGTGATTGTCCAACGGCAGGTGCACGACGCGTTCGCTTTGTGGTCTTTACTTGCCGTTTAATGATTCGTTTCTCAATTTACCATTGCCTCCCCTTCCGTATGTCGATCGAGCTATACTCATTTCTATACATTTTATCCTGGCTGCTTTTGGAGTACGGAGTATGTCAGTGAGGTATGCCTTCTGCAATTCTTGCTCCGTTGCTTCTTATCAGCTGGGAAGAATGTAGGATTGTCAATTTTTTTTTTAATACGAATAAAACTTTGCAGAAGGCAAATTGTCGTGTAGACAAAGTAAATCTATTTTATTAGTCATTTGTTTATTTTCATAGTTTGACAATTTGTGTTTGTTCACTGTACAACATACATACATACATACATACACAAAATATACACGCTTATATATAATTATACTATGATAGATTATCATTGTTGAATAGTTTGTTATTTCTAATACTCATCTAGGTGATTTTTCTTTAGGAACATCCACCATTTCACGGATTTAGCACTAAAGAGGCTAATCTTTCTGCATCTTACATAAAAACTCAGCAACATGATGCAGAGAAGACAAGCGATAAATTGCCATCTGTCACAGTCGAAAATCTTGCACCACAGTCCAGCACGAAGAAGGATGTTATTGATATTAAAAATTCTCCTACAGACATCGAAAATAGCACAGAAAAGTTTACCAATTCAAATCCAAAACCAGTTAAAGACATCACCCGGTTACAACCAGTTACAAATCCAAATACTAAGCATTCAAAGATTCACCGAGCAAAAAGTCGTAAGAATTGCAAGAACATTAAATTTTCGAATTATTTGAAAAATCCGGTGCTAAAATCAGTGAACAACATCTTAGATCAGCATCAAAGAACCAGACAGTTACGTAACAGTACTGCAAAAAGATTACTTCAAAGGGCGAAATCTGGAAGTAATACACGTAATTTAGTAGTGCAATCAGGAGAGAAGCCTAGCACAGTGAGAAAATTTGTTTTACCCGTTCGCAGCGTGCATTCGTCAAGAGTTATAAAACCAAATAAAAGATTTATCGAGGAATTGGAAGAAATTTCTACTACAGAGTATAGCGAGAATGAAATTGGTGTACACGTAAAAAAGACTAAATTAAATCCAGATAAGCTTAGCAACTTGGAATCAAAATTGAAAGGGAATACTGTTAGTAAGTTATGTACAAAATTTAAAGAGGCAAGAAGCAAGCCAAAAAGGGTGATTCAAAGTGTAAACTCCAATGCTGAGATTATAACTCAATCAGTAAAAAATATAGAAAAATCAGCGAATTCTGTACAAAACGCACAAATATCAAAACCAGCTCATAGAGAAGTAAAGAAATCTCATACTGTATCGTGTAAGAATAAAGTATCAAACAGCACATCCGACAATTCTAATAGTAATCAAGAATGCTCACAAAACTCGAGCAGGACGACACAAACTGTGAAATCAACAATTTCCAGAAATCAGAAACAGATTTCTATTCCTACAAAAGTTCTTCCCGATTCCAATGTTCCACACTTCGAGTCTTCCAGAGTTCAGACGAGATCAGGAACTCAAAATGAAATAGCAAGCGATTTAAGTAATAATCAGGTAAGCTTTAACAGTGGTGCAGGATTGACAGAAGGTGGCTGTGCAGAAATTGAGAATCAGCTTGGACATGGTAATAAAACTGCGGTTAATACATTGAACAATTTTGAGACGGAAAACAATTTATCTGAAAACGAAAGCGAGCACAGCAATCAGGAAGGCGAGTCACCCGATTTTAGCGGAATGAAACTCAATGGTGGAAAAGTTATATTAAGGAAAGCAAGATTAAAGTTGGACAATAAGTGTCTAGCTGGAACAGAAGGACCATTTTCAACAACGAGTACCAGTAACACTATGGGAGGAAGCACTAATTTAGGTACATATTTTACACTTTGTGACGATTTTGTATCTATTTGTTACACATATACTTTCAACAAAAACTATTCCTAAATATTATTGATTATTTTTCGTTGTAGGATTAACAGGTACTATAAAATGTGGTGTTTGCGGAGCAGTGCGATTTTATCGATTTGTGAAACAGGCACGCAAATTTGGTATTCACAGTTGCGAATCTTGCCGAAAGTTTATAAGCAAAATGATCAAACGTCAGGCTTGTGCTAAATCCTCAAACAATGTTCTTCCCATTCTTCAGTGTCATAAAGGGGACGGTTTGTGTTTAGTCCCACCTGTTGTGAGGAGTCAACAATGGAATCTCATGAGATGCGTTTATAAAGCCAGATGCCCGGCGTGTTGGTTGAAAATGTGTTTGAAATGTTATAACATTCCACCTCCTTTAAGAACTGGCTTAAACGCGTTGTTACCACCATTAATGAGAGACCCTTTAAGTATTTCTTTGCCACTTGGTCAAGACGAGGATGGTCAAGGACAAAAGTTGTGCTCGTCTAAACTCAGTTGGCCCGCAGAAGATAGTTCGGAAAGAAATTTATTTAAGTCTGCTATGAGTTGGAGAAATTTTGAAATGGGACATAAGACGAGTTATCAGGGCACTGGAGGTTTTCTCTATACAAAAATAGATAAGTGTAAGACAAGTTTTATAAATACTTTTTTTGAAATCGCGTTTATTTGTATTTATGATGTGTTTTATTACAGTTGATTCTTCAATGAATATATCGCCTAATAAGAAACGAAGGAAAAATAACAGGATTAAAGTAAGAAAGAAAATTAAAAATCCAGTGGTCGCTTCTTCGTCTGGCAGCCAACAGTCGCAACCTCTTAGACAGAGACTTGAGTTGAAAGGACCGAGAGTTAAGCATGTTTGTCGAAGCGCTAGTGTTGCACTTGGACAACCCATTGCAACTTTTCCTACTGTAGACGCGAAAGAAGACAACGAACATGGTAAAAACATTCCAAAGACAGTGAAAGAAAATGAGAGAATAGAAAAAAGAGATGATATAAAAGAAAAAGAAATACAAAAGCATAATGAAGATAATAATTTAAATCTTAACGTTAACACAACACAACAGTCTCATTCGAGAAGAGGAAAACCACAACAGAATGTGTCAACGTTGCACTTTCCAGTGGTAAGATATTTTTCAAGTATAATCGAGAAGAAAGTGATCTAAGTATAGCCATATAAATATTTATTTGTCAATGACATATACTGGATGAGAGGTTCTATTTTTCTTGTACGACATCTATAAGTTGCTTTTTTTGTATGTTTTGTAAGTTGGTATTCCGTTTATTTAATATAAAACTTGCTACAAACTTAAATTTCGTTCATAAATTAATGTGACATAAAATAGAAAGTAAAGTGATGTGAATAATAATATATTTGTTGTAGGTGTCTAAGGCAGTTATGGATACTGTATATACAGTTTCCATAGATTTCTGGGAGCAATACGATCCTTCTGAGGTCGGAGCTAAGGGTTTTGCTCTTATCGGTTCTGAACTATTTCATATACCTGCTATTTGCTATCTGTGTGGAAGTGCTGGTAAAGAGCCGGTAAGTAACGTATGAAATATCAGGTATAGAAGGATAACGAGTGGACATGTAATAGTAATACGCCTTCTTTTCGAGACCTATCAATATAATTGATCCTTCTTTACAGCTGATCCACTGTCAATGCTGTTGCGAGCCGTACCATGCCTTCTGTTTGGAACCCAGTGAATGGAACGCTTGTGCACAGCCAAACTGGTGTTGTCCCCGGTGTACGATATGTCAGTCCTGCCATCTCAGATCCGGTCCGAAATTATCCTGCATTCGTTGTCGTCAGTCGTTTCATCATTCATGTTTGTCAAAGTCCGGTGTTAGCTCCAGATTGTACAGTCCCGATCGACCTTATGTTTGTCAGAGCTGTATTAAATGTAAAAGCTGTGGTAGCGAGGGCGTCAACGTTCACGTTGGTAACTTACCTCTCTGCTCTATGTGTTTTAAGTTAAGACAACAAGGAAACTATTGTCCTTTGTGTCAGAGATGTTACAACGAGAACGATTTTGACACAAAGGTGAGTATGTACATGTAATCTTGATATAAAATAAGTTCAATCGCAAAATTTGTTTCATATTTGCAATTTATATATTATGATCGCACACATTCTTTTAGATGATGGAATGTAGCGAGTGTTCCTGCTGGGTACATGCCCGTTGTGAAGGCCTTTCCGATGAGCGTTACCAGATACTTAGTTACCTGCCCGATTCGATCGAATTTACGTGTAGCCAATGCTCTTCCAATTCGAGTTCCTCTATTTGGAGGAATGCTATAGAAGCGGAACTGAAGGCGGGTTTCATCGGAGTGATAAAATCTCTAAGTAAAAATCGCAAGATTTGCACGGCTCTCAAGTGGAGTCCCAGAAAGGAGTGCCTTTGCAGGCCCGTTTTGAGTGTGAGAAAACTTGAGTTTCCTGAAGAAGACAAAAATGAAACGAACTGTACAAAAGAAAATGAAGAATCGGAAGAGTGTAATGGTGACAAGTCCATAGATATCGACTCGAGTTCGGGTGCCAATTACAGGGATGGTATGAATAAGCCTGATTTAGAAGAACATTCAATAGATAATCCCATTAGAAAAGGTCTGCGACGACTACGACAGAAATTCCATCTAAAAGAATGCTCGGTTAGGGTGAAAAACTGCGTTCCGAAGGACTCTCAAGATAACGAGAAAAAAGACTTGACAAATCAAGATTCATTAGTTTCTTCAACTTCAACCGATGTCACGGAATGCCATTGTTCCGAGCAGCAAATCATCGCAAGACCCTCGCCCACTTTAATGTCTGTGAAACGTAAGGTAAACAGTAATGAATATAAATCGTTATTACAATTTCATTGTGATATGATGCACGTAATCAATCGTGTCGGTTCAAAAGATCTGATAGAAACGTATCACGATATTCTACAAGAAGTTTTTCCATGGTTTACTCCAAAAAATTTTAAGAGCAGCGACAACAACGATGATACGTTAACGCCTACTAAAGATGTTGGCGAAGACATTGCTCTGACGACAAAGTTTGACGATCCTATTCTGGAGGCATGGAAGGAGGAAGTGATGAAAGCACCGAAAGCAATCGCAGCAAAAACGGCGAATCTATATAATATTCACGTCGAGGACAGCAGATCGTGTTGTTTATGCAAGGGTTTGGGCGATGGGCACGAGACAAAAGAAGGAAGATTATTGTATTGTGGGCAGAATGAATGGGTACACGCGAATTGCGCGCTATGGTCAAACGAGGTGTTTGAGGAAATCGATGGCTCACTGCAGAATGTTCATAGTGCCATTTCGAGGGGTCGTTTGATTCGCTGCTCCGAGTGCGGTAAGAAGGGCGCGAGCATCGGATGTTGCGCGAAGAATTGCAGCAATACTTTTCATTTTCCATGCGCGAGGAATGTCGGACTCGCTTTCAACGACGACAAAACTGTATTTTGCATCTCACATTCGAATACGAGTCATGTCTATAAGTCTCTGCAAAACGAGAACGAGTTTAGTTTGAAACGACCGGTATATGTGGAGTTGGATCGTAAGAAAAAGAAATTTGCCGAACCCAACAAAGTTAAGTTAATGATAGGTTCTTTGATGGTCGACTGTTTGGGCACCGTCATTCCGGAATTCTCTGATACGGCTGAGAAGATAATACCATGCGATTACAAATGTTCTAGACTTTACTGGTCCACAGTGAATCCTTACAAGATCGTGAGATATTACATTAGAACTTATGTGCAGGTATATATGCCGGACGTCTCGTCCGACATGGAGAATAACATCACTATCGATCATAGCAAGGAGCAGGAAAAAGATGAAGTACCGACAGATTATTTGGCCGTCAAACAAACTCTAGATGCGCTCATCGATTTCGTGTGCAACAAAGAAGTTGATGAGAATTTAGCGGAGCAGAACAATACAGATCTTTTGCCGCCGGAATTGAAGGAGGCTATATTTGAGGATTTGCCACACGACCTGTTAGACGGAATTTCCATGCAAGACATTTTTCCAAAGATGTCGTATGAGGATTTTTTAGCCATGGATTTAAAGAATGATGGCTCTTTCAGCACGGATTTATTCAAGGATGATATGTTATCATCAGAAGTCGAAGAGACGATAAAACCATCGGAAAGTAAGATCTCCAAGATAGATTCGTCTCTGTTGGAATTAGGAGCGCACAATGATCTCTGGGTACGATTGGAAGCAAAGACTGCGATGCAGGATCTCATGGACGACTTATTTAATTCAAAAAGCCAGAAACGCGGCGGTAGAGAACTGAAACGATCCAAATCAGAGGTGATGTCGAACAATCCGCTGATCGTCGGCGGTCAAAGGCATCATCAACGTTCCTGCAGTCTCACATGGAGCTGCAAGCTCGACAACACTTATGGTTCTAACATAAAAAGACGGAAGTTGCCCCGAAATCCATCCAGTACCAAGTCCAGCGAAACCGGTCTTATTGTTCTTGATGCGCAAAACGAACGTACGTCGATGTTTCATGAATTGAGAATCCCGGAGAGTATTATGGTCACTGTGGGAAGAGGAAACACGCCTAACATATTATCCGATTCTGTGCGCGAGTTGAAATATTGTATTGAGGACTCTGCTGGATTAAATCGCCGCGTGTTACCAGCCAGAGACGACGTAAAGGAACACAAGAGACTGCTTTGGCATCCGAGACAGCAGCAACCGCGAATAGTGCAAGTCGACGGGTCGGTTGACGCTAATAGTGCCAGCGAGTGCAGTTCACCAGAATACAATGCCGAAGAGAAAAACGCGAATCTTCAAACATCTGAATCATTATCGATCCCGCAATTAGACGGCATTAATGATGAGCACTCGTCTGATGCGAGCGAGTCAAGCTCGGAAATGGAACTTGGCTTATACGCGCGGCCTTCAAATCTTTTACATTCAAAGCGTATCTTTGATTTCATCAGATCACATGTGTCAAGTAACTGTGATAAAAAAACGAAGAGTGGCAATAGCAACTTTATAACCGCACCAACCATTAGATGTACCTCGCACAAAGCGGAAGTCTTGTTCAAGGAGAAGAATCTCAAAATGAATCTGCAGATCCCACAGGTCGATGGTGCAGGCGATATCTCGAGCGACGACGAGTGCGTCTCGTCGCAACATATGATGACGCATGAAAGGTTACTTCATACCTCATACGAATCGTCGCCGTTCGAGGATATCGATGTCACTTGTAAGAGATGTGGCCTCACGTATCGCAACGAGGAGAGTTACAATCGTCATCTGAACAACTGCGATACTATGATTACTAGTGATAGCGACTCGGAGACCATGGACAACAAGCTGGCGTCGCCAGAATCGGGGTTTTCTCCAAACATGGGTTCGATGTCATCGCAATTCATCACGCTTTCACCGTCTGAGGGTCACACTCTAACGACCGATTACTCGGATATTCAAGCGACGTCACCCATCGAGGCATCCGTGGCGTCGCCTCATCCGAGTATCCAGATTGAACCGATTGCCCAAGCGATCATTACGCCACAAATTCATGCGACGCATGCCACCGTCGAGACCGTACACCAGACAGTATTAACGTCCAATGACGTGATCGTACAGACTCAATACACCCGTAGAACCACCACTCTGCCGAACCCAGCAGTATTACCTCCTCAGGAAAGCACAGTGCAGATAACGGAGATCACAGATCCGCCGTCCATCTCCAGCGATTCAAATGCTACGGCGCATGGTATCGTGAATACACCGATGAGTTCGCCGGACAGCACGAGCTCGCAGACCGTCCCAAGTCCGGAAATGTCACCCAGTTTTTCGTCCATGGGCGTACAAACTGCGCACGAGTCTATGCAGACGAACGCACAGATCACCCGAACCTCTTCCAAGAAGAATTTACGGGTAGCCAAGCCTAAGACCAAGAACATCAAGCCACAGCAACATGTTTTGAAAAACGTAATACAGTCGCCGCAAAATATCGCGCACAATGTCAAATTTCAACCGACAACGATGTCAAACAGTCCACCGGTAATCCAGTTACATCAGACCACCCCGAGACCGCCCACAGTAATCCTTCAGCAAGTGGCGTCACCAGGAATTGTATCCGCTTATGTGGAAGCACTGCAGCAACAATCTGGTCAAAATTTACAATACATCACGACAATAGGTGACGGGCAACACGAGACCGGTTTCAAACCGCAGCTGATCGCTGCAAATTCTTTAGTGCCAGGCACCTATATACAAGCACCATCCACTGACAATCTGCTGCTACAAAACGGTGGTATATCGATATTGCCGAGCGTGCAGATTGCGCAGACACAGCCTACTGTATTAGGTACCATCATACAACAACAACCCAATGCAATCCAATGTGGCGTTATATCATCGGAGCAACTGTTATTGAGTTCTACGCCTACTCTGGAAATGTTTACCGATCCAACCGGCGGTATGTTTGTATCGAATCAACCAATGTACTATGGTCTGGAGACAATCGTTAGCAATACCGTGATGTCGTCTAGCCAATTCATGACTGGCACAGTGCCACAAGTATTGGCCAGTAGTTATCAAACAACAACACAGGTATTTCAAGCATCTAAGCTGATGGAGCCTATCGTGGATGTACAAGCTATGCCGGGCGTACCTACTGTAACAACGATGCAGAATGTATCGAGTATGCCGAACATATCTGGTATGCCCAACATAACTGGCGTATCTAACATAGCGAGTATGCAGAATGTGAGTGGCATGTCCAACATGTCCGGAGTACCTTACGTGGTGGTGAATCAATCAGCGCCGTCGTTACCACCAGCAGCAGCAGCTCCGGTACCATCACCAGCACCAACATTGGCATCGGCACCGATGCCAGCATCGGCATCAATACCAGCACCAATGTCAATACCGACACCAGTGTCAATACCAACACCAGTGTCAATACCGACACCAGTGTCATTACCGACACCAATGTCAATACCGACACCAGTGTCAATACCGACACCAGTATCAATACCAACATCAGTATCAATGCCAGCACCAATATCAATATCAGCATCAACGCTAGCAGTGGAACCAATTGTAACGCCACCACAAATCAACATTTCCACCACATCTCCGGAACGAGGTTATGGTGGCATCGCGTGTAACGTCGTTACACCGTGTCAAAATGCGACCATAGAGCATCCAATGGCATCGATTCAAGTGGCAGATGTGTGCTCATCGAATGCGACGTCGATAAGCGTAATGACACCGACAAAGCTATCATCGTCGGCGCCACCACCACCACCGCCACCTCCACCACCTCCACCACCGCCATCAACACCTCCATCGTCGCTACCATTGCCGCCATCATCAGTACTACCACCTCATGCAATGCCAACGATACCTCGTGTCGCTGTGAGACCCAGTCCAGTCACGCATTTGATTCAGGCGAATCACGGAGCTTGGAAGATCACTGAACCGTTGTTCGGCGCGGAGCAACCGATGAACAACAGTGTGCGACCATATTTCGATTCGAAACACGTATCGGAGAACACTAGCATGATCAAGTCTAGCATATCATCATCTAAGATACCACCTTTATCGAATCATTATGTTACGCAACGGAATCTAGTTTTAAATCATAAGTCAAATCACGATGTAAATAGCATACATAAGAGCTATAGTAGCGGTATCGCGTTGAATCCGAACTCGATGAACACATGCATCAACAATAACAACCCAATCATTGTTTCTAATTCCAACTCCGTGCAAAACAAAATTACGATGCCGACGAATAACATGCCGACCAGTAGACCGATGAACAGGGTGCTGCCAATGCAGGCGGTGACACTTAAGCAGGATCCAGCAAAGAAAGACGATTTGGCGATTGAAGAGCCGACGAAACCGGTAATCAAGCCAGCCGAACCGGAAATCGTAGAATCAAAGAAGGAAATCATCGAGCAGATCGTGCAAATAAAAAAACCTGAAACCGCACTCAGCAATATCAGTGACAATATCAAACTGAATACAGAAACTATAGAGAAGGTAAAGGAGAATTTCAAATTGGAACTTGATAAGGAGAAGCTACAAAACACATCGTTGAAGATAGTGCTGCAGAAACAGTTACAGGACGGTTCTTACAAGATCACGCGCAACATGAAGGCGGTCACTCAGAGCAAAAAGACACCACAAGTAACATCTGTGGAGATATTACCGTCAAAACAGGTACCTCAGATTGCGTCATTACAACTGTTGCCGATCAAAACGTTTACGCTCAAAGCGAACAAATTCGAGGACAAAGTGAAACCTATGGACGCGAAAGTGAACATACTTAAGGCAAAAGCGCCGCCCGTAGCTGTGAAGAAACCCAGAATAGTGACGAAATCAATCAGACCGTTGCGAAACAATCCGCAGCAGAATCCGCCGCAAATGCACAATTGCTCGAAAGGACCGATCTTAATGTATGAGATCAAGTCGCAAGATGGCTTTACCCATACTGCCTCGTCTATGACCGAGGTTTGGGAGACGGTGTATCAAGCAGTACAGAATGCGCGCAAGGTTCACAACTTGTCTCCTCTGCCTCACAATCCGTTGTCCGAGGGTCTCGGTTTGGAGAATAATGCGGCTATCTACTTGATTGAACAATTGCCGGGCGTCAACAGATGCAGCAAGTATAAGCCCAAATTCCATACGTTGGAGCCGCCAAAACCCGACGAGATGGAAAATGAGTTGCCGGCAGCGTGTGCCAACGGAGCGGCACGAGCAGAGCCTTTTAAAGGCAGGAAAGTACACGACATGTTCAGCTGGTTGGCGTCGCAGCATAGACCGCATCCTAATATAATTACAATATCGGAAACAGAGTCTAGGTAAAATTCACTACCACGCTTATATAACGTAAAGATAAAATTGCATGCTATTTTATAATTGTTTTTTGTAAATTAATTCATGTGATTTCTGATATTTAATTATCAATATGAGTTTTAATACTTTCATTTTAATGGTCTTGTGCATCATCGGTGTGATATATTTACATTTTTTATTTTAATAATCACATATCGTCTTTTGATACACATTATATATTGAATATAAGTTATACTTCTTTAGATTATAAATAAAATCTGTAATATGAAAAATAAACAAGTGCTATTGTTAATAATTTATTTAATAAAGCATTGTGACGAATACTGTTACAGACGAGCCGTGAGTACCAATTTGCCTATGGCAATGCGCTTTAGAATACTTAAAGAAACATCAAAAGCATCTGTTGGTGTATATTATTCCCATATACATGGTAGAGGACTGTTTTGTTTGAGAGATATCGAGCCTGGTGAGATGGTCATTGAATACGCTGGTGAAGTAAGTAGCAAACTATTCATATTCACATATTAGAAGATCATGTCACTAATCGGTATCGCTTAGGTAGAGATCCTACAATCTAACAGAAATTCGCAGAGCAGTCGACAGGAGTTGAGTATATTGATAAATATATTGATAAATTCAATATGACAGCTACTACTCCAGCCAATTAGAGAAATATATTGATCACGTGACACTTTGCAAATGTCTGTTACACTATAGGGTCTCTAGTATCGCTATTATTATTATTATTATTATTATAATAACCATTAAAATTATTGATTATCATTAGGTTATTCGATCTTCCTTGACCGATAAAAGAGAAAAATATTATGACAGCAAGAATATAGGCTGTTATATGTTTAAAATCGATGATCATCTAGTTGTTGATGCTACTATGAAGGGAAATGCAGCTAGGTTTATCAATCATTCGTGCGAGGTACGGAAGATTTCTTTTTCTTTATTTTTAAAACAAAAATTTATCTATTATTACAAATTGACAAAAGCTTTTATTATCTAATAACATTATTTTATTTATATATAAATTTTATTTATATATAAATGTTTTTAAATATATAAAAATCTAATTATTTTAAATTGCACTTTCTAATAATTTGATTATGTAATATATAATAACGTAATTAAACATTACGTTAATATTATTATAATTATCACGTTGAAATTAATATTATTATAATCATCACGTTGAAATATTTGATAAATATGTATTATACGAAAATATGTATGTTATAGCCAAATTGCTACTCGCGAGTGGTGGACATACTAGGTAAGAAACACATACTGATTTTTGCTCTTCGTCGCATCATTCAAGGAGAGGAGTTGACATATGACTACAAATTCCCATTCGAGGATATCAAGATCCCGTGTACTTGCGGTTCTCGCAAATGTCGCAAATACCTCAACTGAGACTGCGTATATACAGCTTATCTTAAGCAGCTGACCGAAGACAAAGAAATAAAATATGTGCTATAATTGCGCGCGCGCTTTCGAATAGGATTCGTTTTATTGAATGTTATTCATTTTACTCATCATCAAACTATTTTCAGAGATTGCAGCTTTTTATTACTATAAAAGAACATAGATTATACATTTTAAAGATTAGAAGGCCAGACGTAATACGCGAAGCACAGCGATTACGATGATGTTACTTTAGACAGCTACGTTCCTGTAGTTGATTTAACGGGGGGTATATTTACACATATACCTATAGCAATAAACCATTCGAGTATCTCCTGCTTTTGTATCCGACAAAGTCGTGCGTTTTACTAACGCGCTTCAGACTTGTGAAAGTGTTATTTTATTCACGCCTGTGCTTTCTCGCACGACTTTTAGACTCTACGTATTATCTACTGTTGAGGCTTAAGTGTACAAGTTATCTTACACTTTACACTAAATGCGAGAGCTCCTTATACGAGAGCGCATAATTCTTGCATGGTATGGGTCTCTCGATGTTTTGATCGGATTTCAAAATAAACTCTTTCTCTTAAACGAAATTATTTTTATCATAAGGATAAAAATGAAAAATAATGCTGCAAAAGTACTACGAGAAACTAGCGGATTTTTGACAATGATCGTAAGTTTTCTTTTTGAAAGCCACTTACATTTCTTTCAAATATCACAAGATAAAAATAACGTAAACATAGTGTACAAAAGATCTTGTCAAGCGCGTGAACATAAAATGCGCGATAATTGTATATTTAGATGATTTGTAAATTTTAAATTTAGTGTACAGTGTATGACTAACTTCGTGACATTTCATGTCTGCTGTAGGGCCAGATTTCAAATGTTTTTGTAAAATATGTAATTGTTAGACTAGATATATCGTCTTTGATGTAAGTACAGCAAATCAGTTTTAACTTAAGTTAGGAATGTAGGTATTAAGGAGAGAGATAGAGAATGGCAAGCGAGAACAGTCTCCTATAGCAGGATATTGTTCGAAGGTATACCTACTTTGGCAGACATTGATATGATTTTGTTTTATTGTTCACACATCATTGACTAGAGGATATTTGCTTTCCAAAACTATTTATTCAATGTAAAAATGAATGGCGCGAGTTCGATATTATTTGTCCTCTCTTTTCCTTTTTGTACATTTTTTTAAATATCGCGTCTATATTTGTGCTTCCACCTTGCCAAGATCATATTCATATTCGAGTTTATTATCCGAATTCTATTGTCTGAATTATATGAGACACGACATTTTGTTTGACGAGTATTGAATAGAAGCGTTAACGATTTTAATAATCCTTTTAAAAGAATTTTTTTTAATCGAAAAATCGGTTTGTTCGTCGGTCAAATCGACGAAGATTTATGCATTGTTTGGGATAAACGTCTCCGGACATGTTTCTTCGGCGAACGTTTGTGATATTTTCCCATAATGGGAAATATATTAGAGATGCTTTTATAGGAATATATATTTTACATTTTTACGGATATATATATATATATATATATATATATATATATATATATATATATATGTGTGTATTATATTTTTCGTAACAATACTCTTTTGTGTATTCGAGTTTTGTTTTTCTTTTATATTTACATACGCTCTCACCCGGAGAGAGATT
>Ga0157364_1000628_pt1 | contig 25574 bp, 17 predicted proteins | sample AttsexASBM2_FD_111476 | JGI IMG/M metagenome (GOLD analysis project Ga0157364, IMG submission 111476) | Fungus gardens microbial communities from leaf cutter ant in Ribeirão Preto, State of São Paulo, Brazil - Atta sexdens ASBM2 | ecosystem: Host-associated > Fungi > Mycelium > Unclassified ... | reverse complement strand
TAACAACGTCAATTATTCTTATTGATACTTTCCATCATCTATCATCATCACATCCTTATACTGAACCTCTGAAACACTATTAAGTTCAAGTATCACAACCAGTGAGTATCTTATTTGTGATAATTTTATAAATGATATTTTCTCTGATTTTCTTAATATCTATGTAGTGGTATATTTAGATGATATTCTTATTTACTTACATAACATCTTCAAATATTGAGATTATATTAAGAAGATATTATGTTAACTCTATAAGGCTAGACTAAATGCAAAAGCTAAGAAGTATAAGTTTCAATCTGACTCTGTGAAATATCTTAAATACATCTTATTTCTGTTTGGGTTAATCATAGTATCCAATAAAATTAAAGAATGGTCAGAGCTAAAAAAAATCAAAGATATGCAAGTATTTCTAGGATTCTATTAAAGTTTTATTTATAACTACTTTGATATAGCCATCTTACTAATCTAGCTAACTCAAAAGAATGTTTTTTGGAATTTGGACTTTTCTTGCTGCAAAGCATTCAATAACTTAAAAAAAAGCCTTCAATTCAGCTTCTATTCTTACTTATTAGGTTTCAAATACTCAAATAATTGTGGAAACTAATGTCTCAGACTATGATTTTATAGTCATACTATAAATTATGATAGAAGAAAAAGAAGTTTATCCAGTTGCATTCTATTTCCATATGTTTAAAGCTGGGAAACTCAACTATGACATGCACAACAAAAAATTCCTTACTGTCTTTGGAGTCTTTCATACCTAATGTTACTATCTAAAAGGATTTAAACTACCCATAAATATTATCATAGATCACAAAAACCTGGAATATTTTTTGACTACCAAAATCATCTCCTATTGCCAAGCAAGATAATTAGAATTTCTTTCTAATTCAATCTTATTATATATTTTTACACAGAATATCTAGGATCCAAACCCAATACTATTACCTATAGATAGAATTTCTATCCAAGAAAAGAAAGGATTGTTTATACCTTTGTTAATACACACAATCTATATTTACATATAGCTAGCTTATAACACTCTTGTTATGAACTTAGGCTCAAGAGCAAGAGCAAAAGAACAATCTTGTATTAGATAACATAAGAGAACTTAATAGAGTTCCAGTTATAAAGTATTTAACTTATATATATAATAACATTATTGCTCTAAAACTTTCTAGTATTCTATATAACATATGATTAGGTGACCATGACTTGTAACTGATGTGTGACACCATGTTATATCATGTGATATCATGCTAACCTCTGATTCTAAGTTTGGAAATGAAATAGAAAGGAAAATAAAAAGTATAAGTCTATTATCTTTAACCCTAACATTACTTCTTCTTCAAGATTTCTTCTCCAGAGAAACTAACTTCCATTTTTGCCAGTTTCTCTCCAACTTTCTTAAGTACTCTTCTTTTAATTTTCTATCAATCCAGCTATATAACATCTTTGCTGTATATTTTTCTAGTAACTCTCCCCTTTTAAAGTCTTTTTCTTTTATCCTATTCAACTTTTCTTGTTATCTTACTTTAGTACTCATCCTCCTCTCAAACTCTGCTACCACTTCTTTTATATTTTTTAAGTTTTCCTCCTTTTCCCATATATTGCTTTCTACTATAAACCCCTTCCATTGCACCAAGTACTTTACTACTTCTCTTATTTTTCTTTTATTTAGTATTTTTTCCACTTCTTATTCTTTAACTCCATCTACTTCCACTGGTTTTACTTCTTCCACATTTTCCCCTTTTATCTGTTCTCTATATTATATTACTGGACTGACATTTATAACCAGGTGAATTCTCATTGAAGTTAGCAGTTATAATTTGACTGCATTAGTAAATACTATTTTATCAATGATATATGGACCAACATATTGGTCTACTAATCTCTTTGCTAGTTTTTTCTTGAATACCAAGTCTTTTGTACTTAACATTATCTTATTACATTTCTTTCATTCTTCTACTTTCTTTGTTTCCCTATCCACTTGTTGTTTCATCTCTTTCTGTGCTTTTCTCAATGCTGCTCCAGCTTCTTCAGTCTCTAATGTATTCCTATACTATTTATACAAGTACACATGGTCTATGCTAATAATAAATAATCCTACACTAATATCCATATGTCTATTATGAATTATGTGACTGTGGTTACATGTCTTTTCATTGTCCAAGAAAAATAAAAACAAAAGAAAAAAACAAATAAAAATAAATAAATATTAAATTAAGAAAAATAAATAGAAAGAAAAGAAAAATATTCAAGTTCAAGCACATCATAATAGTTGTTACTACAAAATACATTATTTCAGATAACCTATCACAGACTACTAGGATTGCATCTTTTCCAGCTACTAATAATAACTTTGTGATAAAGTCTACTGTTAGATATATCTATGGTTTCTTTAATACTTCACTCAACTTCAGCTTCTCTGCTAGTGCCTTTGTTCTATTCTTTGTTCTCTAATATAAATAACAACCATCTACATATTTTTTCACATTTTTTGCCACTCCTAGCCATCAGTAATTTCTTATTACTAGTTTTGTTGTTTTTCACCTTCTTCTATATTTTGCTACTAGTACATCATAGTGTAACTGGATTATTTCTACTCTCAGTTTCTTATTCTTTAGTACATAAACCTTTCCTTCTTTCAACACCAAATTTCCCTTTATCTGCCACTCTTCTCCTTATAATACTTTAACTCCTGCCTTTTTATCTCCTCTACTACTTTACATCTTTACTCTTAGCTATCTTTATTTTTTCTAATATATCTACCTCAGGTTCTTTTATTACTACCTTTTTTAGATTATAAATCCATTTTTATTTAGTTAATTTTTGGCTTTCATTATATTTTTATACCTACTTTCTAATCTAGTCTTTTACTAAGTCTATGTCATATATAAGTCCATCCATCTGGAAATTACATCCCTGCAGTGATATCATCTTCTAATTATACAAGCCTACCTTTCACAGCAGCCACCTTTCTTGCAACACACCTTATGGTGGTACTACAACCACCCAGGTATTCTGTCTTCCATGGCAGAGATACTCTTATTTGACTTGATCTTTCATGACAGAGTTACTCCTGTTAGTGTTTCAACATTGAAACCTTTGCTTGGGATAATAAAGGCTTTATCACTGAAACCCTGAACATCTTCTATAATATCTGTTTGTATATAAGACTAGTAGTTATACTGTAATTTGCTAGTCTGATAATTGACAAAGATAATTCTTATTGAACTTAATCTCCAGTATTCAATGGTAATACACCAAATCAGTACTCACTCCCATCTCAAACTTCTCTCTATCATCTGAAGTTGTGACCATGCAGCAGACAGATGGTGCAGCACATAAGCTGAAGCCAAGATCATTTCACAAGTTTGCACATCTCCAAGTCTATCTTGTGGACTTCCTTCCCAGTATGAACCATGCCTAATAATATTATCAGACTTAAGTCTACCTGCTTTGCCTATTTTTGTTTTTAGAACATGTTTAAAATAAAGTCAAATATTAATAGATATATATCCAACAAGCTTGTCTTCTGTTCAAATTTTGTGCTTTCATAAGATATTCCAAGTTCTTATAATCTGTCTAGACCTCAAACTTGAATTTTATACTCACTAATAGACACTTTCAGTTTTCTAATTCTTTTATTACCACTAACATCTTCTTGTCATGGATTTTATAACTTCTTTTTATCTCATTAAGAGATTTTGAGAGGTAAGCTACAGACCTCTATTGTCTATTTTTATACTTTATGGATGAAACCCCTTCTGTTATATAATCTAATACATTAACTTTCATTCTTATTTTTTTTATCTAAATCTGGTACTGCAAACACTGTAAATCTCTTTTTGAACTTCTTGAATGCCTTCTCCTATTTTTCTGTCTAATCTCACTTCTAATCTTTCTTCACCAGGTTATGTAATAATCTAGCTATAGATGCAAATTTTTATATGAACTACTAATAGTAATTGGCAAGTTCCAAAAACTTCTGTATGTTCTTGACTCCTTTAGGAGTTGGCCAATCCAACACTTCTTTTACATTTTCTTCCTCTATCTTAATTCTCTCTAGTCTAATCACTACCTCTAGAAATCCTACTTTCCTAACCTTCCACTTGTATTTTTCTAGTTTTACATACAAATTATTCTCTGTTAATCACTTTACTATCTCTTTTACTATTTCATTATATTCTTCTTCTTTCTCTGTTCCTACTATAATATTATCTATGAAACTTGCTACATCTCCAGTGTTGATCAAGTTCTAAAGAATCTCATTTATCATTATTTGAAACATCACTGGAAAGTTCATAAGTCCAAAGAATATTACAGTTGGTTCAAATAATCCTTCCAGAGTTGTAAATACTGCTTTCCACTCATCTATCTTCTTTATCCATATATTATTGTAATCCCATCATAAATCTAACTTAGTAAATACTTTCTTGATACTAATATTTTCTATAATTCTTACCATCCTTCTTCCCTATGAAAAATACTCGTGCTATTTGAGATGACTTTAAGGGTCTAATATACTCTTTTCTTAATTGTTTTTAATAAACTTGTGCATTTTTTCTCTTTTTTCTCTTGACAATGAATATATCTTCCTCTTTCTTAGATCTCACAACTTTGTCATCTGCATTCTCTCACTTACTTTTTTTTCAAAGATATAGATTCACTTATAGAATTTTTAAGACACTAGTTTCTTGATCTCTTCTTTGGACTTAGTTACTTTCTCCTTCTCATCTCAAATCTTACTCCTCTACTACATTCTTCACTTTCATAGTCCTTTTCTTTTTTGGTTTTTTCTTTCTTTCTTTTCTTTCTTTTTCTTTTTCTCTTCCTTTTGTTTTTGCTACTCTGGTTTTCCCTGCTTTTGTCTCCACTACTTTCCACACTTTTCTGAACACCTTGTTGTTGTGGCAACCACTAGTCACAAAGACAAATAGAAACACAAACAATAAATCTCTTAGTAGGATATTATTGTAGGGATCATCAGAGAACTCAACAAGGAGTCTCTGCTGAATTGCTACCCTATTTATATAATTCACAGATGGTCCATGCTACTAATAATTAACCTTACTCTAAAGTCCATGTGCTATCCATGAGTGCACCATATATATACCATAAGATAAATATGCTATTAGTATGCTTCTTGACATCATTCTTCTAGTCTGCTTTTATCTAGTCTAGGCCTATGACCTCACATCATGTGATATGTCATGTAACCATGGTCACATGCCTCTTTATCATCAATAAAAAGAAGAAGAAAAAGAAAATCAAAAGAAAAGAAATCAAGAAAAATAGATAAAAGAAAAAGAAAAATGTTAGTGTCCAAGCAACACTTGTCATTTTTACCTCTTCTGTTCTCCAGTCAATCTTAGAATTGTAGTAAGCCAGCTATGGCATTTCCAAAATTATACTCCACTTTTGTCCTCTGATTATATTAATTTCCATTCTTTCTCTGCATCCTTGATAATAAATATTGACTTTCACCATATGTTTAATAGGTCCCTTCTTGTTGAAGGAACCATCCATATTTCTCATATATATATTAATCTTTTTATTTTTTCAACTTAAGTTCCTGCTTTCTTATAAATTCTAAATCCATAACTAGCTCTATTGTCCCACTGTCTCACAATACTTCCACAATCACTCTCTCCTGAGTATCAATTCTTTCCAGTCCAATTTTCACTATTACTTCTCTCAACATATCCCTATTGTGTTAGGAACAGACCAGCCACTGAACCAGTTATACTAAAAGTGTGCAATGTCAAGCTTAGCTTTGATATCTGACTGGTACTATATATGTACTTCATACTGTATTCCCAACTCATTGTCTAGATTGCAGCAGGATGTATTTTCTATTACTTTAGAGAGTATTATGAACCTGTTGTAATTAAAACCTAATTGAAGACTATTAGATTCTCTTTCCCATTTAAATTACTACTATTATTCATATTATCCCCATATTCCAGTCTTCTTCCTTGTCTACTATTCTCTGATTTTTGTAGTTTCTTGCAATATGACTAAATGTTACAAACTTTATTCAGCTTATATCTTTATAACCAGTGGACTGATTTTCACAAACTAAGTTCTGCTGGAAAGCCCCAAATGAGAGCTATCTGTACATATGCAGAATGTACAAAGCAACAGCAAATGACTGAGATATCAGGCCATCAGTAGCTGTAAAAGCTTCATCTACTAATATCTCATAAATAGCTGAACAGATTCACACAATTGAACTTGTGTTGGAAAGTGCTTATCAATCTGTTTCCAATGGTATATGATGCATCTCAAAGTGATAAGTATCACAACTAGTGAGTAGCTCATTTGTGATACCAAAACCTTTACCACTATAACAATTCCTTTCTCTATTCACATTTATAGTATATGTATTATATCTAGGCATAAATTCTGCCTGTTGATTTGGATTTACTATAACTACATTTATCCTCTCTACTCCCTCCATTTGTGTAGGTCTTGCCAGCACCTGCTATTAGAGAATCTCTTGTCTCCTTAGCCAAACTTGAGGCTATGGCAACTATTGCTATTATGCCCCACTAATGTTTGTTCTTAACACCTGAGCTTCTATTTCCATCCTGCTTCTCAACATCTCTTCCTCTCTTGTACTCTCTTTTTAGTGTCTATCCAAGTCTGTTGCTCTCTCATACCATTGCTTAATACTTCTAGGAGGTTGTTCTGCTTCTATCAACTTTCTCCTGATTATTCTATTCATTTCTCACTTAAACTCTTCTACCAATGGCCTTATTTTATATCCACTATCTCTTACTACTCTTTTGAACTCTTGTACAAATTCCTCTATTGTTCCATTTCTCTATTTTACTTTCTTCAATTCTACCACCTTCATTGTTTTATTATTTTCTCTCCCAAACTCTTTCCTTAAATCCACCAAAAATCTCCTACTATCAAATATTCTAGTTTCTCTATCTTTAAATCTTCCAACACATTTTTCTTTCAAATATCAGCTGATTCTCCTTGCATATATAATAATATCCACTGAATCTACTCTTTTAATGTTGTCTCCCTTATCCTTATTCTTATATAAAGCTTACATACTATCAAAAACCCTAAAACCTTACTTGTAGCCCCATCAAATGTTTATGGCTTAGTTATTTCTACATTGGATCTAGTGTTGTGTCAGAGAGTTACTGCTATTTCTTCTTTTAGTCCTACTTGAGTAATCAGCATCTGTAAGAAAACTATTTGATTTTGTTGTTGATAGACCATCTATTTCAGACTGATTAAGCTATGATGATTTATATTGTAATATAAAGAGGGTGAATCAATTAGGGTAGATAATAATGATTGTAGTAGTAGAGTGGAAGATAAGAATGTGTATAATGGTAAGATAGAGCTAATACTAGTCTTCTTCTCTGATTTGTATTCTGAGCTAAACTCAATCTCTAAAAGTACTAGTAGGCTTTCTTCAAGTCTCATCTTATACTGTCTACTAACTACCTACATAACTTACTACTGCTTTAATGAAATTGTAAACAATTTTGACCTAAAAAGATCATTTTACTTTAGGCAGGATCTAAAGAATACCTACTATTTTTCTGCATATACAGATTACAAGTGAATACTACAGTACAGAGCTCCTACATGAAAGATATAAGTATCTACTCAATACTACACACTTAAACAATGAGTATATTTAGAAAAAAGTCTATGTTTGGTCCCAACTATCAAGATTGAAGAAGTAAACTTGACTTATTTTATTTTTCTTTTTTGATTTATTTTTCTATTTTCTATTTTTGGAACAACTAGGATTAGGGTTGATTGGTCATGCTGTCACATCAGTCACAACTTGATGGCATAGTCACAAGACAAATCACAAGACTTAGGAGAATATGATAGAAGATTCGAGAACAAATGATGTCATATAGCATGGACCACACATGTTGACCTCATATTCTACATATGGTGGTTTAGGGTAGAATGCATAGTAGTTAGCATGGACTACCTGTAGGACTATATAAGTAGACTAGTTTGTAGAAGAGTTTTCTATTGAGCTCTCTTGTATTACTCAATACAAGAGTTGTTCTATTACCTCACTCTAAGAGTTCTAGTTCATAACACCAACTGTCTATAACAACCTTCTAGTAGCTACTATCAATTCCTTAGGCTTAGAGTTCAGCCTTGTCTTCTTGACTTTGAGCTGTGTTACCTTCAGTTGAGAATGAATAGAGAGTAAGAGAAAAGGCTTTGAGCTAGATAGTTTTAAGATAGGTTATTAAGTTCTAATATTATAAACTTAGTGTCACAAACTTTATTCAGTTTATATATTTACAACTAGTAGACTGATTTTCACAAAATAAGTTATACTAAAATGCCCCAAATGAGGGCTATCTGTACATATACAGAATATACAAAAACAACAACAAAAAACTGAGATATCAGGTCATCAGTAACTGTAAAAGCTTTGTTGGCTAATATCTCATAAATGCCTGGATGGATTTGTACAATTGAACTTGTGTTAGAAAGTGCTCATTAAACCATTTCTGATAATATATGGTATATTTCATAACAATAAGTATTCATAGAGATACAAGCATATCAATGTAGTAACATAATTAGTTACCTTCTAAAATTAGCCTAACATCTACTATAACAGATAACAACTTCCATTAGGTATGAGTTTTGATCATGTAATAGAAATAGCTTGTGCACAGACCATCACTCTTTTATATATACCTTTATGTTTAGGAATTAGACCTTAGACTTAATAATTCTTATTGATATTACTTATTATTTATTATCACTATCTCCTTATACTGAATCTCTGAACCACTATCAAGTTATTTAAGTTCAAGTATCACAATTAGTGAGTAGCTTATTTTGTAATAGAACAACTATCTTTCATATGAGCTATGGACTTTTTAAACTCCTAGTAAAGTTTTTTTAGTAATGGTCATCTTCCAAACTATAATGAATGATATCTTTCAAGATCTCATAGTAAAAGAGATTATAATAGTATACTTGGACAACATCCTAATCTTCACTTGGACATTGAAAGAGTATTACAAAGTAGTCTGCAAAGTTTTGGAAGTTTTAGTTAAGTACAAATTGTTCTTTTGTTTAGAAAAATGCAAATTTGACAAGTCATACATTAAGTACTTAGATTTGGTCATTTCTAAGGATCAAGTCAAGATAGACTCTGTAAAGGTAGCTAGAGTTTGCAACTGGCTTATACTAACTACTTACATAAACTTACAGACATTTCTCTGCTTTACTAACTTCTACTAAAGGTTTATTCATAACTTTTTGAATATTATCCATCTTTTTTTCAATATTACAGAAAGTACTAGTACTTAGATCTGAAACTTCATATAGCAATTAGTCTTCAACATATTAAGAAAGCTATTAGTATGACATCAGTATCAATTTTTTTAGATAGCTGTGATTTTGCAACTAGAGTAGTACTCTTCCAGACCTTCAAGGAAGATGGTGAGTGACATCTGGTCACTTTTTGTGGTAAGTTTCTCTCTTCAGTAAAATACAACTACAAGATACATAACAAGAAAATACTAGTAATTATTTATGTATTGGAGAAGTAGCATTACTTTCTAGAAGGATTTGTGATTTTGGACAGACCATAGTATTTCATAACCACTAAGAAATTAAAATAATAACAAGCTTAGTAATCATTGTACCTAGTACAGTTCAACTTCTTACTATATTATTATCTAGAAAAGTTCATGGAAAAGTCTAATACATTATCTGTCAGAGTCAAAGATAGTGGACTTTGTTTTTATTTTATTTTTCTCTTAGAAATTAGGGTTAGGGTTATAGTATAATATTACATATGATTGTCATAACTGTTAAATATTATGACAAGATGTTGTACATCTATCACACATGTCATAAGTTATGATTACATAATCATGTAACATATGAAAGAACATAAAAGGTTCTAAAAGAATAATGTCATATAGTATGTTAATAGCATGTTGACATCATATAGTATATATGGCCTTTAGAATAGGTTAGTAGTAGTCTCATACAGACTATTAACTAGTATATAAGATAGACATTCTATACTAAGAACTCAATTAAGTTTTCTTATATATACCCTATACAAGATTTCTTTTTTATCTAACTCTTTGGCTTAAGTTGTAATATTAGAACTTGATTTTCATTTCTAAGACTGCTTAATACAAAGCCTTCTCTATATTTCTCTCTATATTTCTCTCTTTATTTTCTTACTATTCTTAACTAAGAGTAATACTACTCCTAGTCAAGAAGAATTTTCAAGCCCTAAGTATGAGAAGTATACTAGCCAGGCAGAGAAAGCTTAGTTATATATAGTGTACCAAAGTTTACTGGTATTTTATTATCTTTTGTGAGTATACTAGATAATTTTCTTTGAGATAGTAGTTCTATGCTGTTGATCTCTTTGTGATCAGTATATGTAAAAGAATTTTTAAGATAGTAGTCGGTTATTTAGGGTAGTTAGTAAGATAGTATAATATAGGACAAGAAAAAAGCTTACTAGCACTTACAGAGATTTAGCCTAACTCAGAATACAATTCTAAGAGCAGAGCTAGCATTGGCTTCTATTAGAGTAATTAAATAAAGTCTACAAGTTTTAGTTAAGTTATATCTTTAGAAAAACCTAAGAGAATAAACTAAGGTTTTTTAAAAATTATTATTATTCTAAATATTCTACTATTGTCAAGCATGGTTCACACCAGGGTGGAAGTCTGCAAAATGAACTCAGAGATGTGCAGACTTATGAAACAACCTTAGCTTCAGCTTATGTGCTACACTGTCTATCTGCTGCATAGTCACAACTTCAGATGATAGAGAGAAGTTTGAGATAGGAGTGAGTGCTGATTTGGTGTGTCACCATTGAACACTGGAGATTAAGGTTAATAAGAATTATCTTTATCAATTATCAGACTAGCAAATTACAGTATAACTACTAATCTTATATATAAACAGATATTATAGGAAATGCTCAGGGTTTCAGTGGTAAAGCCTTTATTATCCCGAGCAAAAGTTTCAATGTTGAGACACTGACAGGAGTAACTCTATCATGAAAGACTAAGTCAAATAAGAGTATCTCTACTGTGGAAGATGGAATACCTGAATAGTTGCAGTACTACTGGAAGGCATATTATGAGAAAGATGGCTGCCATGGAAGATGGGCTTATATAATTTGGAGATGATATCACTGTGGGGATGTAATTTCTGAATGAGTGGACTTGCATATGACAACTGTTCATACTAATCTAGTAGAACAAATGTTAAGCTAACTATTAGAATAATAATATATAGATGGTCAGAAATATAGGCAGAATTGTTTAGAATATTATTTGGAAAAACAGAGTGTACTTAGTATTGATAGGAGATAACTAGTGTCAGAATTAAAGATAGTGGACTTGTTTCTTTTTTATTTCTCTTTTCTTATTTAAGTCTCTCATTTTTTTATTTTGACCTTTTTATTTCTTTTCTTATTTTTAGGCTTAGTAAAAGTAATATCATGTATGACTGTCATATGTATGTCACACATGTCACTGTCACTGTCACAATGTTATGTAACACATCAGAAAAATGATATCATATATTATATAAGATAATAACTCTTATTTATATAACTTATAATATTGAGAGTAGGTTGAATATAAACTATATACAGATCATATACCAGAGATATATAGAGTAGACACATCTGTACTAGAAACATTACCAAGTTCTCTTGTGTTAATTAATACAAGATTCTTTTTTTACTCAAATATTTAAGTTTGAGTTGTAACAATTAGCAATGGTCTTAGTATTGCAATTAAAGACTCAAAGTTAAGTCAATAAAGGAACCTTATATAAGGTTTATACAAGAGAACTCAATAGAGTTCCAGTTACAAAGTGTCTACCTTATATACTTGGCTAATAGTCTGTGTTATACTAAATCTAGCCTATCTTAAAGAATATATATACTATATGCTATTGACATATGGTATAAAGTCATTGTCCTGGAACCTTCTATGTTCTTTTATGATATGTAACACTATATTGTTATGCTGATCCTTAGCTCTAAGTCCAAAAATAAAAATAAAATAGAAAATAAAATAAAAATAGAAAATAAAAATAAATAGATTCCACTGTTTTCTCAACTCTGATACTTAGAGGTCATTGGAAGAGGCAGTGTACAAGCATGGGGCTCAGCAGTGGAGAATAAGAAGACTAGTAGATCTAATAGAATTTTTTAGCAACAAACAAGAATAGAAAAGTCTATAGAAAAAATTACAGGGTTTAGAGTTTGATAAGAGCTTAATGTTAATAAAGAACTAGGTCTCTTTACAGCTCCTCTTTATTACCACTTTACATATTCTTATCTTCTATACTACTACTACTATTATCACTCTTACTAATTAACTTACTTCTATATTATAGTATGTGTCAACATAGCTCAATAAATCAATTATTACTTTAGATGAAACAATAAACAGAGCAAATAATAGTATTACAAGTATTAGTAGCAGTACAAACTAGAAGAGTAGTAGTAGAAGGAAAAAAAAGTTGAGGTGGATCCAAGGCCCAGAATTCAATACCAAGTAAAGTGTTATAGTATAGTTGAACTCTGATATTTTATTTTTATTTTTGGATAATGAAAAGGTACATGATCACAGTCACATGATATATTATATAATCAGATAGCATAGATATGGAACATGGTAGAATGAACTAGAACAATGATGTCAAAGAGATAGTTACAGCATATTTACCTTGTAGTAATAGTATAGTGAACTTATGAATAATATATGTATTTTAGGATAAAACTTGTACTATAGTAGTATATATAGTATAGGAATATATTAGGAACTCCTTGTTGAGTTCTCTTATAATTTCCATAAGATACTTTGTCTTTAAGTTTGCTTTAGTAGTCTATTGGTTGTCTTGACTAATAGTTGCCACAATATAAGGGTAGCTAAGTCATTCTTATTTGATAGAGAAGCAAGTAAGATGGAGGTTTTATAATAGCATATATACAAAAGGAATTGATAGATGTTTGGAAAGAAAGACTATTAAAAAATTTAAAATCAGAGAAGTTAGAGTTTCTATTAGTAGAATATTTTATAATAGAGCTAAAGAAAGAATTTGGAGGAGAAAATGATAAATTAACCAAATTAGCCAAACTCAAAAGATGTTACATCCTAATTTGGTCACATTTGTACTAACTCATAAATAATACTTCTCAATATATCTATACCTCCAAACTTCTTCCAGTGTAGATTATTTCTCTCTATTTCACCTCAGATATTCTTGCTAGACTTTTTAACATGTTACAAACTTCATTCAGCTTGTATCTCCACAACCAGTAGACCAATTTTTACAAAGTAAGTTGTACTGTAAAGCCTCAAATAAGGGCTATTTGTACAAAAGCAACAACAAATGACTGAGATATCAGGCCATCAGTAGCTGTAAAAGCTTTGTCTGCTAATATCTCATGAATGGCTGAACAAATTTGCATGATTGAACTTGCATTGAAAAGTACTCATCAATCCATTTCCAATGGTATATGATGCATTTCAAAGCAATAAGTATTGGTAGAAATACAGATATATTAATGTAGTGATATAATTAGTTACCTTCTAAAATTAGCCTAACAGCTGCTATGACAGATGACAGCTCCTATCAGGTATGAGTTTTGATCATGTGATAGTAACAGCTTGCACACAGACTATTACTCTTTTATATATATATCTCTATGTTTGAGAGCTAGGCCTCAGACTTAACAACATCAATTATTCTTGTTGATACTTTCCATCATCTATTATCATCACATCCTTATACTGAACCTCTGGAACACTATTCAGTTCAAAGATCACAACCAGTGAGTATCCTATTTGTATGTGATACTAACCTAAATAATCTAAGATTTGTATAATACATTCCTAACAACTCTTGCAGTATGGCTGGAACCATATTGAGATCTAATACTTCTCCTCCATAAGCCAGTGAGAGAAACTGGATATGATGTTGACTCTCCCCTATTAAATCCATATCATATGAAAAAACATTTTTTAAAATCTTCTACTCACACACTTTATTTGCTGAAATAGAGATATTGTGTTCACACTTGCTATCCAAGCCATGCTCACCATTTAAATACCAATGTTGTTTTTTTTCACTTTTTCACTTGTTCTTCTAAATATCTTTTCTTATTGAGCCTTAGACTTAGGTATCTACTTAAACATATAACATAGCAATTTAGTAAAAGTGATTTAGAAACTAGAGTACTAGAAATCTATAAACTTTTTTACCAAAATTTGAGAATTTCTGTTTCCTTAAACATATTATTAGAATAGTACTAATATATAAAAATGGTATTAAAAAGCTAAAATTGGTGTTTTTATTCTTTGACCCCCTTGAAAACATACTTAACAGTCTATGCTAATCAAGTAAAATGTCAACCTGTAAAAACTTTACAAAAAAAGTAAAATTAAGTTCTTAAAGCAATTTTGTCTAAGAACAACAAAATATTTATGGACAAAAATATAACAAGGAGGGAGCACTAGAAGGGATCAACAACACTTTGGGCAAAAAAGACTCTAACTAAAAAGAACTTTGTAAACTATATAAACAAAGTACATATCAACAAACTAAAGAAAGTTGTTCCAGATAAGTTGTGAAATGCACTTATTATGAGAATACAAACAAAACTTCTGAAAAACCATATCAAGTTGTTGATAAAGCCTTATAAGATCTTAAGTGTAATCTTTGGTTCAAATGGCAGTGTAGAGAAAAGTGGAAGAGGAAAGAGAATCTGGATACAATGGATATAGATGAAATCAGAAAAAGAGAAAGGGTTTGCAAAAACTGCTAGATATGTGTAGGCAAAAGATTTTTGAAGATAAGAACACATAATACAGTATCTTGTTAAAAACTGGCAACAAATTCAAACAAACTCAAAAGAGAGTCCTTTCTAGCATACATCTCTACCAGATTCAAAATATAAAAATCAGTTATTCAAGACATAGCTGATAAAAAATTGTTAAAAGGAGAAATATGGCAATTTAGGAGCCCCACCTGAGAAAGTCAATACAAATAGCACATCCAGTAAGGATGTCTTTAATCCTAGCATCCCAAAGAGGAAGGGAAAGAAGAATCCCAACTTGGATTTTCTATTAAAACTGTAGAGAATAATGTTTGTAATCTACAGTTAGAGGAAAGTGCACTCTCTATTAGCTCAAAGATTTTGAAAGTAGTACTGGAGTCTTGTAATGATATATGCAACAAGAAAACCTTCTTGAAAAAAAACTCCAGTTACACTTTGGATATAGAGTAAACAAAGTACAGACCAAGGCTTTAGTTAATTTGAAAGCTACCACAAACTTTGTTGACAGAGTTTTTGTGGAAAATAATAACCTGGAAAAATAAAACTGGCAAATCCATATAGAATATTCAATATAGATAATACTTCCAACAAGGCAAGACAAATAATATGTCTGAGCTTATATAGAAATTGAATATTACAAGACAACTTAACATCTCTTTAAAACAAAAGAATGATGATTATATAATTGTACTTGGACAAACATAATCCAAAATCAGCTAGTAGAAAGAGTAATGAAAGTTTACCAGATACCCAAATACATATGTCTATAAAGCCTGTAAAACACAAGATGTAGAAGTAGATGCTAATGAGCTTCATCTTGAACTGGATGTTAGTGGATTATCTTCATTGGACAGTATAGGAGATAAAGACCCCAACAACCATATATCTCACTGAGCAGATACAACTGACTCAGGCAATTACTACCAGGCAATGGTGATTGCAATTCTACTTAACAATCAAGACTAGTATAGGAACTTAGATTGTGAGAACCCAAAGACCTGAAAAGCATATGTATCAAATTGATTACATAAGTGTGGAAATATGTTATCAAAAAACCAAGTTAGAGAGCATACCATTATAGAAAACTATATGACTATGTAATTGAATTTAAGAAAGACACAATGCTTTCCAAACCAATAAAGGTCTATCTGCTTTTTTTAGCAGAAATAAACTTCCTAAAAAGATGGATTGATGAGCACTTTCCAACACAAGTTCAATCATGCAAATTCGTTCAGCCATTTATGAGATATTAGTAGACAAAGCTTTTACAGCTACTGATGGCCTGATATTTCAGTCATTTGTAGTCACTTTTGTATATCCTGCATATTTGTGGATGGCCCTTATTTAGAGCTTTACAGTACAACTTAGTTTATGAAAATCGGTCCACTGGTTGTGGAGATACAAGCTGAATGAAGTATGTGACATAACAACTCTATAAATTTTCACCCCAACAACCAAGAACTATCTAAACCCAGAATAACTTGTTTATAGTTTCTATTTCTAGATAACTATCTTAGTTAGACTACTTAGTATATAAGGTAGTAGTTATACTGTAAATGTTATGACCTTAGGCTTGGCTTAGATTGCAACTTAGGCAAAGACTTGAGAAAGAAATAGGATAAGAGTCAATTGGTAAAGTGTAAGAATACAGTATAGTATCTACACTATATATACATATTAGCCATGAGGAAACAATGTGAATTCCATGAAGTAAATGAGTCATAGAATATAAGGATCAAGCAAGGTTGTTACACCTATTATATGAGGTGCTAACTGAAATAATTGTAGTGTAGCCAATCATGTCATCATTACTCTTGACCATAATCCATGCTATAACTAGGAGACATCAATTGTAACAATATCCCTGTTTTAACATTCATGTCCTCATGAATCATATGAAGACTTCCAACTCTTCTACCACATATATGGCCACAGTCTTCTTGTTAGGACCGATAATTACTTGTCTTCAGTTGTCAATGGTGATAAAGTATGGTTTATGAAGTGGACCTCCTTGAAACATTATGATTGGGTAACTGTTTCTTGACATTTCAGTATTATGCTTTTGGTCCACTAAAGCCATTGTGACTTCTTTTTAGAACTCAGAATCTTGTTCACCTCTGGATTTAAGTGACTGATAATGTGGCAGTGGTTGGAAAATCCTTGTTTGTGTTGGTGCTTGAACAAACTTTATATACTTGAAGAGGTTATTGACTTCATCAGTTATAAAACTGGATTGGATTGTTGAAGATGTTGATTTGAAGGATGTTGAATTGGAGATCTTGTAAGACTTGATTAATATTACTTCTTTGTCTTCTATCCTTCCTTCTTCTTTCTTTACTTCTTCATCTTTGTATAACTCTTGGATCTTTTGAATGTTACTGTCCACATATACATTCCCTTTTTCTTTGTATTTGGAATACTTGATTCTTCATGTCACTTTGAATAAGGTATTATAGATCTTCTAACACTCCTGCAATATTCATTGCATTGATGACTTGATTGTTGATACTAGCTTTCAGAATTGAATTTTCCATCTCTGTAATCATTATATTGGTTTCTGCCACAATCTTCAACATGTCCTTGATTTGTTTTTGTACATCAATCATCACTTCCAACCCCTTCAGTATTTTATAGTATGTCTTAGTCCAGTCATTTCTTTTATCTTTCATCATTCTAGCTTCATCTATGTTATTGAGTTTCTTGGTAATGTATGGGTTTGGGAAGGTGGGTGCAGTCAAGTAGTTGGTGGTTTGATGAGATATTTGTTTCTTGGTGGCTTTGAATTTGTCAAAATGGAGATTTTACTTTCCTTCTTTTATAGATTTCAACTCAAAATTCTTGTCCAATAGTCTTCAATTGCCCCTTTTGTATGAGGCAACTCTGTTTCTGCTATCCATTGATTGTGTTCATTCCCATAATCTTTCCAGTGTACCAAATATTGAGTTCCCCATTCCTTCTTTCAGTATTTTCTAATTTCTTCCACTTCATACTCTTCTTCTTCATTGATAATATCTAGTAATGGTGCTGGTTTCACATGTTGATCTTTGTACTGTAGTTCTTTGCATCATGTTAATAGGTCTTCATTGAACACATCATAGATCATCCATCCTTCAGGAAGTTTAAAATAAAACACACCTTAACCAATTGCTTTTAGAATTTTAAAATATTTGTATTGTTTCTGGTCTAGCTTTTTTGAGGGTTTGTTTAAATGGATATTTTTGGCTTCTAATCATATATTATCTCCTTTCTTTAGTTCTTGTGGGTTTTGTCTTTTCTTGTTAAATTGCCTTTTTATCATTTCTTTTTCCATGTCCATTGCTTTGATTGCTTCTTCCCAACTCTTTTATAAACTGATCAAGAATTCTTCCAGCTTTGGAAATTCCATTTGCATAGTCTTCTTTCTATAAATGTTATCCAAAATTAAGTTCAAATGAAGTCTGTTCTGTTGCTGTGTGCTTTTTGTTGTTATATTGGAATTCTGCTGCTGCTAGCCATTCCATCCAGTTATCCTATTGGTAGTTGACATAATGCCTTAGAAATATACCGATTTCTTGGTTAATTTGCTCCATTTGTCCATCTGTTTAAGGATGATATGCTATCGATAGTATTCATTTTATTCCCAATGCTTTCATAAGATCTTTCATAAATCTTGATGTAAATTGAGGTTCTCTGTTACTAAGAATTGTTCTTGGAATTCCATGCAGTTTCCATATTTCGTTGTAATAGATCTTTGCAATATCTTCTGATGATACATTCCTTGTTGTTGCCTTGAGCTGAACTATTTTTGTAAATCAGTCCACTATAACCACAATAGCGTCTTTTTTGTTGGATTTCAGTAATGGACCAATAATATCGATACTGATTTCTTACCATGGTCCTTCTAGTGTCTTTAAAGGATGTAATTCTCCAGCTTTCTTCATATGTTGCACCTTGTTTTGTTGGCATTTGAAGCATTCTTGAATGTATTTTTTAATGTTGTTCTTTATTCCTAGCTACCAGTAGTTTCTTTTGATCAGCTCTATCATTCATTGTTGTTCTGAATATCCTATATTCACTGGATCATGGTTTTCTTAAAGGATTTTCTCCTTGATCTTTTGGTTATTTGGCACATAGATTCTTCCATCTATATAGACAATTCCATCTCCCTCCCATAATTGTCTGTCTTTCTTTTCCAGTTCTCTATGTACTTCCAGTTCTCTTGTTCTATTTCATTGTATTTTTTCCAATATAGTGGTTTCTTCTACTACCTAGTTTTCTTATATCATTTCTATCTCTGTTATTATTTGTTTTCTTGTCCATATTTCTTTCTTGAGCATTTGTACATCTTTATTATCATTTATCGTGTTGATGTGATCTTTTCTTGATAGAACATTTGCCTTCATATTTGTTTTTCCAGGAATATGTTGTAGTACAAAATCATAATCTTGTAATTTCAAATATTGTTGAGCTTGTCATCTATTGAGTTTATATAGTTCTCTGAAGTATTTGAGATTCTTATGATTCATTCAGACTTCAAATTTCTCTGTGGCATCCAACAGATATTTTGTAATAGCTTCTATTATTGTGAGTAATTCTTTGTCATAAATTTTATAATTTCATTCTGCCAGTTGCATTGTTCTTGATAAAAATGTGATAGGTCTCCATTTTTTATTTTGTTCTTGTGATAAAACTCCTTCTATGGCATATCCTGATGCATTGGTTTTTACTCAAAATTTTTCTTTTCTTTTTAGAAGAGCAAGGACCAGTTGACTTATTATCTTTTCTTTCAGCTCTTCAAATGCTTCTTGTTATTCTTCTCCCCATTTCCATTCTTTCTTGCCTTTGAGTTCATTAAGAGGTTTCACCATATGACTGAAGTTCTTGATAAACTGTTTGTAGAAATTTGCAAATCCCAAAAAGCTTTCTACTTCTTTTATCTTGGTAGGGGTTTTCCATTCCTTGACTCCCTTGACTTTATTGGTTTCTATTTGTACTTGTCCTCTCTTAATGACTACTCCTAGAATCAGGATTTCTTCCATGTTGAAATCACATTTTGACTGTTTAAATCAGAAATTATGTTTTTCTACGATTTTGAGAAATCAGATTGTTCTTTCTTTGAGTTTCTTCATATCCTTTGCTAGTATCACAAAGTCATCCATGTAGTTTACCAATATTCCTTCATGTAATAATTCTTGGAATATACTGTTCATCATCTGTTAGAATGTTCCTAGAAAGTTGCAAAGTCCAAAGTACATCACTTGAGGTTTGAATAGCCCTTTATTCATTAAAAAAGCAGCTTTCCATTTATCTCCCTCTTTTATCTACATGTTGTCATATCCCCAAATCAAGTCCAGCTTGTTGAAGTATCTAGCTTCCTTTAATTTGTCAATGACTTCTCCAATTAATAGTAATGGCATTTTATCTTTGATAGTAACTTGATTTAATTTCTAGTAATCTTGTACTAGTCATAATGATCTGTCCTTCTTTGGAATATAAAAGCAAGGTACCATGTATCTTGACTTGGATTCTTTGATTAATCCTGCCTTTAACTTTTTGTTTAGCTATTGGTTTAATGCTTCTTTCTCCTTTATGGTTATAGCATAGGCCTTTGTATTAAGTTCTCTAGATGCTTCCTCTGTTAAATTGATTTCATGGTCCTATTCTCTCCTTTCTGGTAGTTTTTCAAATTTCTTTTTGTTGAAAAAGTGTGTAAAAGGTCAAATGTAATCTAGGAGATCCTTTAGATCGGTTGGGTCTGGCTTCTTTTCTATTTCTTATTGTTCTTTGTCATTGTCATCTGTTGTCTGTATCCTTTGGTATTTAGGTGAAAATGATATGTTCTGATGTTTTGATCTACATGTATTTAGACACCTCGTGAACTGCATTGTTTCTTTGTTCTAGTCTACTTCTAGATTGTGTTTTACCAACCAGTAATATCCCAAAAACATATCTGTGCTGTTTAAATCTATGACTGCTACATCAATTTGTTCTTTATGTCCATTGATTTCCTCTTCTAGTAGTACAAATCACATAACTTCTCCATTCTTTATTCTATCTGTATTGAAGACTTTGAATGATCTTTCCATTAGTTTTGTCTTGATTCTTTCTTCTTTGACCAGTTGTTTATTGATCCCAGTATGAGTGTATCCAGAATCTACTAATGCTTGTAATCATAACTCTTTTCCATTCTTCATCTCGATATTTGTATACATGTTTAATTCTCTTGCTTTATTATTTCATTAATTTGGAATAACATATTGATTTTAGGAATTATTATGTATAAAGGTTCATTATATTGTGTCTACTCTGAACCTTTGACAAAACTCTTTTTTTTGTCATTGTCTTCTTTATCTGAGTCTTTTTGATTTCTCCTGATCTTCATATTTGTCCTGATCTGCAATCTTTTGCCAGATATCCTACTTTGTCACATTTGTAACATTTTCTTGTTTCTTTATCCTTCTTAAGTCTTCTGCATTCCTTTGCTAAGTGTCCATATATGTTGCAATTGAAACACTTTGGTTTCTCATTTTCATTATAATTATCTTAGGATTTCCCAATGTCTATGGGTACTCTTCATCCTCCAAACATTGTTTCCATTTCTGTTTTATAGTCGTATCTTCCTTCCGTGGATTTATATTCTTGTCCTACTGAGGTAATTGCCACCTTCCACTCTTTAAGGGTATTAGGTGCTGCTATTGGTGGGTATCCTAGTATAGTCTTGATGATGTCAGCTCAAATGTTCTTTTTCAGTAAAAATATTGCATGTATGTCATCAGTTTCTACCTTCATAGCTAATACATCAAATTCAATTATAAAATTGACAATGTATTTCTTGCCCTGTCAGAACATTTCGATCTTCCATTCAGTATCTGCTGCTTTGCTCTTGTCACTAAAGGCTGTCTTGATTTCCTTAACAAATTCTTTCCAGTCTTGGGTATCTTTAATGTCTTCTAATTTGTCAATCTTTTTCTGTGTATAGATTTCTACTACACTCCCTTTAAGTTGGGCTAATACTGTGGTGATCTTGTTATTAGTTGCAACTACTTTGTTGCTCTTGAGGAATAATTGTATCTATCTCTACCAGTCTTTGAACTTTGTTCTGTTTCTATCAAACCACCCCAGGTCTGGGACCATGCTCTTTGGTGTCATTGTCTATATATTCTTATTGTACATTGCTAGTACTGGTGCTGTTAACATTTCTTCTATTTCTAATATTGCTAGCTCTGTACTTCTGTTTGACACATTGTTTTTGGTGATCCTCAGTGATTTTAGTATTTCTTCTAGTACTTCAATAGTGTCTGGGCTTTATCCTGCCATCTTGTCTGTTTATGGTTTCTACCACAATTGTTTGTTTCTTCTTGGAACTTTTTCTCTGTTTCCCTTCTGTGGTTTTCTTCTATATATGTTTCGTTTGATAGGTAACTTTGTCTTGTTTTGTCTGTAGACTTCTTTTTTACTGCACCTCTCTTGTAAGGTGAGCCTGATAACGCTTTACCAAATGTTATGACTTTAAACTTGGCTCAGGTTGCAACTTAGGCAAAGACTTGAGAAAGAGATAGGAGTATATTCAATTGGTAAAGTATAAGAATACAGTACAGTATCTACACTATATATATGAAGAGCCCTATAATGAATGTGTCTATAATACACAATGTAAATGAGTTATAAAACATAAAGTCAAGGTAAGGATATTGTACCTATTACATGAGGCACTGACTGAGATACTTGTAGTGCAGCCAATCATGTCATTATTACCCTTGACCCTAATCCATGCCATAACTAGAAGGCATCAATTGTAATACTTAAACAGCTTCTAGTATTACAAAATGTACTAATATCTAATCAAGTAAAAGGGTTTTAGACTAGAAACAAACTTATAAGAGAATACTACAGATATATTCATATCTAATCAAGTAGCTAAGTTCCATTTCCTCAACTTTGCAGTTCTACAGTTCATTCATTTAGCAGATTTTTAAAGTATTAACTTCCAAAACTTCTAACTAGTATTTCTTACTTTAGATTATAGCAATTTGGAATAAGAGTAGATATAAGAGAATTTTCTACTTTACCTAATTTCAAGTCTATAGTACTTGTCAAAGCCTAAGTCAACCACATAGTCATCTTGTCTCTGAGCCCTATACTAATGTCCTACTGCAATAATATCAGACTATTTTAACTTCTACAGTACTACTGCAGATTTATACTTATTTCTTTATGACTACCAACTAGCCTTTTCCAGCCACTGACCAATAAGCCTATATTATCTGGTAATGTTTCACTAAGATTTCTAACTATACAGCTTTATCATTCCATTGTTAGGTTACTAAATATTCTACTTAATATTCTGTTTGATCAGTATAAACTCCTAAATACTTAGAGTAGCTGTTGTTTCTAGGAAACTTTATTCTGTTCTCTTAGAAATTTCTGGATATTATCATATTCTGATCTAGCTACATCTATACTTCCTGACCTCTTCTAGTGTAGATCACATATCTTCATTTTATTTCAGACATTCTTTCTGGACTCTTGACAACTCCATGGATCTCCATCCCTGACATCCAAGAATCACTAGAACTAGGGTAACAATTAGTAGTCTCCATTCCTAAATAACTATTCTAGATAGTACACTTAGTATATAAGCTAGTAGTTTACACTGTAAAGTCTCATCCTAAAAATCAACTAAAACTATTACCAACTTTTAGTATTAGCAATGACATGTCTCTTACCTTCCTATAAACTTGTCTATCAGTCATCTCTTAAGTATGTCTTCTAAGATATATGACCTATGTAACTTGTAGAGATACAACATATAAGCTAAAGTGGAAGATTATTCTGGTTCTCACACTTTGCATTCTCAGATAATGTGCAAATTGCTCATTTGGACTTCTGAGAGCTCATTATTTGATCTTGAATAATGAGGTATAAACTATATCTAATAGAGGTAAGTTGTGTATGTAATACTTATTAGACAATAGTAAGAAAAGAAAGATTATAATCATCATAGGGATAGTATCTGAAGAAGTTTTAATATTGACTCACATTTTGGTAAAGTGATAGGTCTCTTTATATTATCCAGAGTTCTTTATAACACAAATTCTGTCCAAAATGCTATTAAATTTATTATACATTTTATTTCATTTACAAGTCTGTATTCTTTTCTTTTTTATAAATCACATATATCCTCATATATCAAGTATTATTAGGGTTATAGTATATAAGATCATAAAACTTTGATATATGTAGTTTTTATAAGAGAATTAGTCTTATATAAGTGTTATATGTTAAAGTCCATCTCCATAAGTAACCTGTCTTCTTCAGCAGTATTGTCTCTTATCAAACTCTATAAATACTTGGTTGTCTATAGCAGAGTTTACTTCTATCTCAATCCTACATCTAGTTAGTATCTTTCCATAGATTTACTCAATCAAAAATCTATCTAGCTTGAAGCTGGACCTAGATACTAACCTCACTCAATATAGATAATTGCATAACTATATAGTAATTGCATCACTTGAGTTTTCAAGTATTTTAGAAAATTTCCTATATATATTTAAGAACTAATGGATATTTTGTAAATTTCCAGTATTAGAGTTGTGAATAATAGACTTTATTTTATTTTTATTTTTATTTTTATTTTTATTTTTGTTCCTCTGTTATTTAGAATTAGAGTTTAACATGATGTTATGGTTACAACTGTCACATAATTGTGATAGAACATAATGAAATATTCTAGAATAATAATATTATATAATATGCTTAATATATATTGGCCTTAAGGCTAATATATGGTCATTTAGAGTAGGCTAAAGTAGTAGAGCATAGACTATTCATATGTAGTATATAAGATAGACAATTCTGTACAGAATTCTCTATTGAGTTCTCTTGTGATTAATCCAATCCAAAGTTTTACTTTTAACTATAACACTTGTGTCTTAAGTTATAACATTAAAACTTGATTCTACTTCTTAGAACTACTCATGTAAAGATATGAAATGATGGACTTTATTTTATTTTCCTTTTTGATTTTTCTTTTTCTTTTTCTTTTAATTATTTTACATTTTTCTATTTTTAGAACTCTCAGGTTAGGGTTAGAAGTAATTGGTCACACCATCACATCAGATAATGTGGTCACAACATTGATTATAGAATATAAGAGAAAGAAGTAAAAGGTTTTGAAGCAAAGTAATGTCATACAACATAAACACTACATATTGGCTGCATGCTTAACATATGGTTGTTTAGGGTAGGATGCACAGTATCTAGCATGGACCATCTATAGAAGTATATAAAGTAATCTACTTTATAAAGGGCTCTTTATTGAGTTCTCTTATGTTTACTCTAATATAAGAGTTTGTTCTTTTATCCAACTCTAAGGATTTAAGTTCATAACAACTCAACACTTACTTTTTTACCATCCTTGACCAAAAAGCAATACCACTTTCTAGTTAAGAAGATATAGCCAGACTTTAAGTACAGGAAATATACTAGTTAAATAGGGAAAGCATGGCTATTTGATTGTATCAAAGTCCACTAGTACACTTTAGATATATTACCTTTTGTAAACATGTTATATCAACTCTATACTATAGTTCTACTTGTGAATTGTTTATCCAAGAGGATAAAAAGTATCTATAAGATCTTACTTAGAGTAGAATAGTCTTTTTAGACCAAAATTATATATATTTTCCTTAGAACAGTAGTTGGTAGTATAAGTAGCCAGTAAACTGTTGTGGCAACC
>Ga0157364_1000627_pt1 | contig 25599 bp, 18 predicted proteins | sample AttsexASBM2_FD_111476 | JGI IMG/M metagenome (GOLD analysis project Ga0157364, IMG submission 111476) | Fungus gardens microbial communities from leaf cutter ant in Ribeirão Preto, State of São Paulo, Brazil - Atta sexdens ASBM2 | ecosystem: Host-associated > Fungi > Mycelium > Unclassified ... | reverse complement strand
AATGACGCGCAAGATATTACGTTATTCATAATTTCCATATTAGAGATTACATCGCGCTGTTTAGCCGAAGGCTTTTATCGAATGCATAGCTTGTATATTTTAAAACGATGAAACTTTTTTTTTTTAAAGGGAGAGATATTATTGAGATACTTTGACGAGAAAAAAAATGACATTGCGGGAGGGTGAAAAAATCTAACCTCGCGCTAACATGGGTCTCCCGTTCTCGCCGTTTGCTTGTCGACGACCAGCGTTTTTTGCAGAACGTTCGAAATAGACCGGAGAGATCGTGCCTGTGGATCTCTCGATCGGTCGCCACGCATGCGCAGCAAGTCTCGCTCGCGCGAGCGATCGGATCCAACGTTGGCACGCTGCTTCCTTCGTGCAGTATGGCACGCTCGATTCCGGTTGTGCTCGTTGTCACCACGTTTGTGCGGCAGGTTCTCTGTTCATCCGTAGGCACTACGCACGGCAAATAATCACCGGCAGCAATGGACGAGGAATGGGGTACGTAAGCGAATAAGAGACGCTAATCGCATCTCCCCCGCGAAACGCTCCTTGCGAACCGGAATGATTTCTTGCGAGGGTGAGGGACTGACTTTTTAACCTCCACCCCTTTGCTGTGCCTCTTGCAGATGTAGACAACGTCGAGGCGAAATTCGACCTCGCGATGAGATCGAACAAGTGGGAGGGCGAGGACGAGGAGGAGGATGTCAAGGTAATGCGATTCCACATCGTTAATGCTACGCGAGGACCTCCCGTCGCGTGCTGTTCCGCGAACCTAACCTATAATGAACACATGTTCTCCATACTGTGTTCCTCGTCGTGTCGATTACAGAATTCTTTCTTGTATTCTTGTTGGCATCTTTGATCAGAGCGATGTCTGTTGCTTTGTATATGGTCACAAAAAAGGGACAAATAATATTATAGTTGTATAAGGACATGAACCAAGGAATCCTGTGAATTTGTTCATATTTAATATTTATTTTCTTATCTATATAGCTAATAGAAGTATATACTTATTATTATATACTTCTCTTTGGAATCTTCTACTTTGGAATCAAATGTAAAGAATTGTATAGAAATGAATAAGTAAACATTATTTAAGGATTCCTTTGTTTCGTTATTACTCTCAGATTGTAATTCAGCATTTACTGTTGTTAAATATTTTGCATAAAGTATATTTATTTATTTAGACATATGTGAATCATTAAATATTAAATAATTAATTTATATTGAATAATTTATGAATAATAGTTGTTAATTTTATTTGAATTATTTCAATTATTGTATATTTTTACCAGATCTTTATTTAATGTTAAATGAATTATATTAAAATTCTTTTGTATTAAGATATTTATACATCGGGAGAAGGGGGGGAGGTTCTAATATATACTATCCAATTTTATTATATGATAATAAATGGTACAATATCATTTTGTATATATATATATATATATATATATATATATATATATATATATAATAGATTGTTTTTTTAGCTGAATTTTTTGCATGATTTATTTTTTCTTTTTTTCTCTCCATACTGGAGAAAAAGAAGAAATGATGAACAGTGCAAAAAAGAACAGACTTGTTGATGATAAAATCCTATTTCATTTATATACACATTAAATAATCTAACAGGACAGCTGGGAAGATGTAGAAGAAGAAAAAAAGGATGTAGAAAAACCAGCAGAGATTCCAAAGGCAAAACCGAAACCTAAAAAAGCCCTGGCTGAAAGGATTGAGGAACGTGAGGTTTGTTCCTGCTTAAGCTACAATATTGTTTTTATTTTATATAATTTTACTTATATTTTTATATAATACATTTATATGAAAATTCAGAAAAAAGCACGGGAAGAAGCTGAGAGGAAAGCGAAAGAAAAGGAGGATGCACTTACACCTGAAGAAAGGCGAGCTGAACTGTTAAGGCGTCAGAGGTTGCAAGAAGAGGCAGACTTACGGCTGGCGATGGAAACTTTCGGTTTGTCGACTCTAGTAGATTTTAGTGATCGTAAAAAAGATAAAAGAGATAAGAAATGACTTTTTAACGAATGATCTGACTGTTTCATATTGTGAATTGATAGCTTCTTATTTCTAACATAGTAATTTTTATCTGACATCTAAAATAGACTTCTCTTTTTTTTTTATCAAAGTTATATTAAGCGTTAGATATATTATTTAACCAAAAATTTTTTATAAGATACGTCATTTTTTTATTACCTTATATATTGTAGGCGCACATTGTCATTGTAATGTTACTTAGCTGAAAGAGTACACTTTCTAATTATGCATGGGACGTATAAGCAGTTTTGCTTTGTAACAATAATAATAGCTATTATTTTTATATAAGTGTGACGTTTGACGAATTGAAAAAAATATTAATATTAAACTAACTATTTAAAAATTACGGTATACAAAGTGAATTGTTATCAGGAGACGGTAGTATCTCGGCGCTAAGCCAAGTGTAATGACACTACCTATATATTACATTAAATCGTACAGTATTATATACAAAAAGAAATATCTTTAAAAAATGCTAAATGCAACACACATACATACACACGCATAAAACATTATGTACATAATGTTCTTATGTATTATGTACATAATCTTTCTTAATATTTTTATTGATATTAATTTAAGAATGTGGCATAATAGCTTTACATTATTATAATTATTATAGCCACGTTATATCTACAATCGGTTTATCATAGGAACTGCAAACAGGGGCAGACAGACAGAAAGAGAATATACAAGCATTTAAACTTATTACAAGCTCTACATTTAAATTTACTGATGTTGTTGTATTTTAATAAAAGTTGCTATTCTATGCAATTTGTTGTGTTTGCATCAGTCTTTGTAACCTTATCTCATCTGTTATCTGTCTCCTGTACCGTTCCTGATTGATTCTTTTGATGCATATATTGTAACATGCAAAACTGTCAATTACGTGAGTCATATGTCAGATATATAAACCTTTATATCTCTTAAAAATAGTATACAAAATAGTATGCATTTCTTCAGAGGTGCATTTCTCTCTGCAGTTTTATAAAGTTCATTATTACATGCTCATGAGCAACTTATCAGTGAGTTTTCACAAAATATGCTTAGTAAATGTAATACATATTAGCTTGATATAAAAAATATTATGTTATATATTTAATAAGAAATATATTAATATTGTATATATGTACATTATTACATGACAATTTTGTGTTGTAGGAGTGACAGAAGTATCGCAAAACGAATCGCTCGATATTATGGTACCGGATACAAAAGAGGAATTTGAGCGATATGGTGCAGTACTGTCACAAAAAATTAATCAATTTAACAAACACGCAGAGTTTCCACCGTTTGCAGAAGAACTTATAAAGTCTATTGCTCTTAATTGTTAGTATATTTGTTAACGATCGATTCTTTCACAGGCATTTTATATTGAAAATATCTTTTTGTTCTAGTATCGTCAAATTACTTGAAAAAAGTGAAAACTATAGTTGACAACTTACTTATTGAAAAACAGAAGATGGAGAAGGGTGATAAGGCGAAAAAAAACAAGGGGAAAGGAAAGGCCAAGCTCAAAATCGAGGGTGACAACACCTTGTTGAGCGAATACGGTGATTATGTATATGATGAATATGACGATTTTATGTAGCGACTTTTCACATATTCATACATTCTAGTCGCCTAAATACACGCAGAGGAATATTAATTTGCAGAATTTATACAGAAACTTTATATTTGTAATTTCTGCATATTGAATTGTAACCAAAATGTACAACGGTTTAATCTATATCCATGATATCACACTTAACAAGATGAGAAACAAAAAAAAAGTAGAAGTGAAAGCTAGCATTACAATATTATCGGCGGAAATGCTTAACAAATGAACACTTTCCAACTGTAGTGATGTCACATTCACACGCAGTTATTCTGGACAGTTGGAGATTCTACGACTTACTGTTGAGTTTTATTGGATTTTTATCCGTGCGTCCGTCGTTATCAGATTTTCAATTTTGATGTTGATGTCAGTAACGATTTTAGCTTATAAACATTGAAGTTGTCGCGCAACGCGCGATTCTAACTTATTGATTGTGCATTAACATCGGGCAGTGAAGGATAGAACTATATTTAGTCCTTGAGTTGTAATCGCATCTTAATCTGTTAAAAGGAAAAAACTTTCCCATCTTTATATAGCTGCATCATTGCAGACTAAACTCATGTAATTATATTATGGAAGTTTTATATAACACACTTACATATTCATAATACCTACACACACGTACTTTTATTGAAGAATGATTAGAAGTTGATTTTGAAAAGAGTATATTCCTAAATAAAGGTTGATTATAAATTATCCGCCTCTATGATTCTTGCTCATAATTTATATAATTGATTATATATTTTACTGCAGAGAAAAAGTATCTTTTATATTTTCTCTTTCAACTGCGTTTCTCGATTTATAGATGGTATCTTTCGGCTGTTGATAAAAAATTGTCTAGATTGCTCAGCCTAGAAAAATTAAAGCGTGTGCATTGCAATGTACGCAGAAATGGACGATATGTATTTCGGGGATAGGGTATCGCAAAGATAATGTTCATAAAACATGTAAGGACGCAGCATTAAATATCTCGATATCAGGAAACTATTTTCTAGACCGAATCAACTACGTGAACAATTCCTGAGATCTCTCACAGGTATTTACTGCTGCGCAGAAATTGATATTGATTTAATAAATATCATTCATTTGATTCTCAATGTTAAGTCAACCCTGTCTTTACCTAATTCCTTTCATTTTGTATCATTCAATTTTGATTCATTTCTCAATTTAACTTTAGTTAAAAATCTAATCTCAGTTTAATTTACTTAGAATTAGAAAAAGATTCTTTTTAATTCTTAAAATTAGAAAGAATTTAAAAATTTTTAGAATCAAAAAGATTTTTTATAATTCCTTCTAATTTTTAATATAAAAAAAATGTTAAACAGAAAGTTGTACATTGATGAAACCAAGCCTTATTATTAAGATAAAAAAGAATCTTTGCATATAATTCGTTCTAAGTTTATCTGTAAACATATCAAAACAGCTAGATGAATAAAGTAACCAAACTCGCGTAGCGAACTTCTCTTTGCTTGTCTAAGAGTTAGGGTGAAAGTATGAAATCAGTAATTATATACATTTACTGGTGAGTTTATACGTGTATTAATTTCATCAATAAAATACAAGAATTGGAGATAATTGGTTTTATTAGCACGTGTATGCGCTTATTATACTAATTGGCAAACGACTTAACCTCAAAATGTCAAAGAATGCCCAATATTTTGCAATGTAAAAATATCATTAAGTCTGGCTTACAATACAATAAATAAAAACCATAATACTTAAATAAAATTTTACTATTTTCAATTTTATTTAATATATAATTAATTTTATAATTGAAATCAATTCAAAATAAAACATGATTTTACTACTAATTAGGATAGTTTTTATTTTTGTTTATTCTTCAATTTTAATTAAATAATAAAAGTATTGAATTGTATATAATTACTAAATCTTACACTTTTTCTGTAAAATATTTAATTGTAAAAGAAATGAAGTCTTTTCTATTTGCGATCTGTGAAAAATATATAACCTTATATATAACCTTATAATACAAGTTGATTTGTGAAAAATAAAGAAGAATTATCAAAACAACTAATAATCTCAAATTTATGTAATCTTTTAATTATTTAATCAAAAGATTCCTCAATTTCCTCAAGATTCCTCAAAGGAAATGGCGATAACTATGCGTTTCCTATTCCGCAATATAAACAGAGCGTTTTATTGTTCGACTTCCAAACATAATATCAATTCCAATTCGGAGAAAACAATATCAAGTAATAACGCGATTAAGGATTGGAGAGTGGAGCTGTACGACACCATGAAAATTCTGCCGAACTTTATCAGCAAAAAAGAGGAAGATATCCTGATACAAGAGGTTGATCCCTATATGAAACGCCTGCGCTATGAATTTTCCCATTGGGACAATGTTGGTAAAATATCGAATATCATTGTACTTCTATATTTAGATTGTTTTGTCTTGAATTGTCAATATTTTAAATCTTTACAGGCAATACATGGCTATAGAGAAACCGAATGGAAGACGTGGAGCAAAGATAGCTCTCAGATTCTTGACAGAGTCCGTAGAAAAGCATTCTCACCAGAAATGATACAGCTTTCGCTCGTACATATATTAGACTTAGCTCCTGAAGGCTGGATAAAGCCGCATATTGACAGTATTAGGGTAATGACCCATTATTTTCCTTTAAGAATTATTTTTACTATTCACTTTACTCTTTATACCTATTTTGTTAATTTGGATAAAAATCAATTTTTTATTATTTAAAGAAAAGATTATGAGAGAGAAATTGAAACAATTTCTACCAGTTAAATTAATTACTAATAGAATTCAGAAGTAGTTCTGATTGAAGTCACTTTCAACAAGATTTTACATATCTTTAACACGATTTGTTCAAATTCTTACAAATATATTACAAAATTTTACAGTTCTGCGGAGGTATTATTGCAGGATTGAGTTTGCTAAGTGACAGCGTAATGAGATTGGCGATGGAAGGACATGAAAAGGAATGTGTCGCGTGTTTTCTATTGCCAAGGAGATCGTTATACATCATGAGGTTCGATTTATTCATAATTTTTATCGTGGCTTTCCTTAATTATTATCGAGAGATTTCATAAATATCATTTTTAGTGGCGTTGCGAGGTACAAATACAATCACGAAATCCTCAAGTCTAAGGAATCGTACTTTGAGGGACGACATGTACCAAAAGGCAGACGCATTTCTATAATATGCAGAACCGAGGCTGATCCCGAAGTTACTTAATCTAATCGATTACGTCATCAATTCATTGCGTAATCTAGATATCATAGTGTATCAAAATATCTCTGTAAATATCTAAAGTTCAATTGCTATAGCAAGAACAAATAATTGTTTGAAATTGATTCGAGTTACACCGACATGCAAAATTAACATTAAAACGCATTATTTATATTTAAAGCAGATAATTATATTAAAGGCGGATGCATTTCTATAATATGTAAAAGCGAAACTGATCCCAAAGTTACTTAATTTAATCGATTACATAATCACGTAAATATATATTTAAATATATCAATATATCAAGATATCTCTGTAAATATCTAAAGTTCAATTGCTATAGCAGAATCAAATAATTATTAATAAAGTAATTAATGCTGTTTGAAATTATTTCGAGGCACCGACATGGAAAAGTGTCATTAGAATTCATTATTTACATTTATATTAACTCCACTTTGTATGTGCATTTATAATATCGAAATTCGCGTTCGATCTCGTCTTGAATTTCCCGCCAAGGTGGCTGGACACGTGATTTCGAGGAGATGGCGCCGCCGTCGGAGGCGCAGAGATTCAATCGGTGTGGCGGCCGTCTATGGGAACGTCGCTCGTCAATGGCGGGGCCGTCGTACGAAACATGGCGTCCGCGAGGTTATTGCTATGTGAGTGCTGCTCCGTTTTCTATTGTTAAATGCGGCATCGTCACACGGTCTCCGGTCTGACGCGGAGCGTCGTGTCCTCGGGGCCGGCGAGGGCGTCTGCTTGAATCCCGCTGCCATCCGGGTTTCGAGGACCGCTCGTAGACGCGGTTGAATCGAGCAGCGAGAGGAGATACATACAGGGCCCCCGTCAACACAGAGTGGGCGCCTGGGTATACACACCCTGACGCGCGGGACCAGCCTGGGGCCGAGTTCCGCCACGCGATTTTCATCGTCCCGGCGGAGACGGGTTCATCATTCCCGCGGGCCGCGATCCCGCGGCAAACGTCCCCCAGGTAGGGGAGTGGGGCCCTGTGCGCCGCCGCCACCGCCGCCACCGCCGCTGTCGCCGCCGCCTCCGCCGCACACACGGACACGCGCCTTCAGAATGCCGGTCCCCACCGTGAGATTGTTTTTGTACACAGGGTGGTAGGGACACGAGCCTGGGAGATCCAGAATATTCTCGCCTCGTGGCCGCCGTCGTGAGAACGCTCTCTCCCGATCTCCGATGGAAAGCGACACGGTAGCACCAACGTGGTCGCGCATTATCCGATTTCGCAGTCTTAGTGCCTACGACCAACCCCGAACATTGACGAGGCCAACATAAACACGGCCGACGGTGTTCCGGAGGCACGGGACCGTGTGTCGTTATCGAGGATGCGTCCAACGACAGTAAAACGACGATAATATACATAACATATGATCCCAATGTATCCCCACTATCGGGTGACAACAAGGTAAACATTAGACAGAATTAGTAAGAGAAAACAGTGAGTATCACCCTAGCGTCTTACTTTCCCACGTTGCGTGAAACAAAACAGCGGGATATCGTCGTGCGCGCCAAGAGAAGACAGGGGTGTGATATACGCAGAAGAGAGGAGTAAGGAGAGTGTTGAGCCATATGCCGCCAGCCGGGCTATCGGCAAGAGGCTTGTCTACCTTGATGGACCACGGACAACCAGATGCTCGTCATCGGAGCGAGCGTTTTCTACTCTACTCAGAGAATGGCTCCTCACATCCGCATAGTCCCAACACGGCCAACTCATCGCCACGGTATCAGTACAACAGCAGAACGAATAGTCATACCACTAGGTAAAAAGGATAGAATCTGGCATCTACAAGTATTGTATCTATTAGTAACTTGTGCATTCGACGATTTCTTCTTGCAGTTACGGGTCCATATATGGACGTACATCTAGCAACAATATGTCTGATAGCAGCGTTTCTGACACGCATAGCGGCGGAACTGCTAGAACTGTCTCTCAACAAACTAGTCCATCTCATGGCACACATTCCTCTTCTCAGTCGCGGCAGGATAACAGCATCACTATTTTCACAGCCCTCTTTGATTATGTCGCTCAGGGTGAAGACGAACTATCCCTGCAGAGAGGAGAAACTGTTGAGGTGACTTATGATCGAATTCGATTGGATGCATTCAGTGTGTACATTAAAGCCATCATACACAAATTGACATAAAATGTGTGTTAGTAAATGTAAATATAAAAATAAACATTAAATCGTTAATATGTTTTATTATGCTATCAAGTAAAATCTATATTTTATAATTCAAAATTTTACATTTATGTAGATTAAATCAGTGCACAACGGCTTTAATATGTACAAGTGCCAAGGTTGGTAAAGACTAATGTTTATTTTTAAAAATAAAACATATTGTGTTTCTTTTTAAATATGTTTTTAATGCTTCAAATATGCTTTAAACGGTATTATAAAAAAAAAACATATTTAAAACATATTAAAAACATTAACTAAATTTTAAACTGTTTAAAACATGTTTAGAACATATTTTTTACCAACCCTGACAAGTGCATACTAGTGCATCAAACTAAATTCGCTATTATTTTTATATATCATGTAATTGTTATAGCATAATACTATTATAGCAATATACTATTTTCATAAGAGAATACAATATTGTGTTATATTGTTGTTGTTGTTGTTGTTGTTGTTGTTGTTGTTGTTGTTGTTGTTATTATTATTATTATTATTATTATTTCCTCCAACAGGTTTTATCGAAGGACGCCAAAATCTCGGGTGACGAAGGATGGTGGACTGGAAAAATTCGTGGAAAAGTGGGAATTTTTCCGGCAAATTTTGTCGCAGAGGCAGAAAGCATCGACCGAGTTTCATCGGTGATCGATAAAGTCCAACCGATTGAGATCGACTTCGAGGAGTTGCAATTGGAAGAAGTTATAGGTGTCGGAGGATTTGGAAAAGTATACAGGTATATATACAAACTAATTTATAAAATGCAATATCATTATTTTTAAAAAAATGTTTTATAAAAAGAATGCCGATATATTGATTCTAAAGCACTCTAAAAATAGTTTCAAGCTTTATATAAATTCCATCACGAAAGTCTTCTTTAATAAATTTGTTTATCATTTCTAGGGGCTTTTGGAAAAAACGCGAAGTTGCTGTGAAGGCTGCACGCCAAGATGCAGGGGAGGAACCTAGTGCAACATTAGAAAACGTACGACAAGAAGCAAAACTATTCTGGTTGTTAAAACATGAAAATATTGTGCAATTGGAAGGAGTGTGTTTAAAGATGCCCAATATGTGTCTTGTGATGGAGTATGCGCGTGGCGGCAGTCTTAACAGAGTTCTCAGCGGCAGGAAAATAAGGCCCGATGTGTTAGTTGATTGGGCGATACAGATTGCGAGAGGGATGGATTATCTTCACAATAAAGCTCCAATAAGTCTTATTCACAGGGATCTAAAAAGTTCTAATGGTAAGATATTTTGATATTAATAATGATAATTATATTTAGTAATAAAACAAATTGTATTTTTATTGTAAATAACTTTTTTATATCGACAGTATTACTAAGTGAACCGATTGAAAATGACGACTTCCAATACAAAACTCTAAAGATCACGGACTTCGGTTTGGCGAGGGAAGTTTACAAAACGACTCGTATGTCTGCGGCAGGCACATATGCCTGGATGGCGCCGGAAGTTATTAAAAAGAGTACTTTTAGCAAAGCCAGTGATGTATGGAGGTCAGTTCTAAAATTATCAGATTTATTATTATAAAATTGCAATTAGCATTTAACCATGTTCCGTTGCGCTTGTAAGCATCATTTACTCTTTATATTTAATATTTGATAAATAACAAGGATGAAATGATGCTTGCAGTGTATTAGCATGAAAACGGAACACATTCTACATTACTCTTCTACTAGTTTTTTAAACTTGATTACTCGCATGAGATGTTTCTAACATCTTCTGACTTCTATATTATATCTCAATTATTATTGTTCTCTTTGATGATTTACAGTTAAATAAATATTGGTAATATTCTTTAAATAAAGATAAATGTAAATAAATTTTAATTGTGAAACAATTTGTACTAAATGTAATAATGTGCATAAATAATATTTATACGTTTAATGATTTTGTATAAAATCAGTCTTAGACATCCCACGCAAATAATGAAATTAAAGAAAATAATTTTTTTTTATTATTTTTTAAGTGTGTTTGCTTTCCATTAAAATATTTGAAATATTTATTGATTATATGTAGCTATGGCGTGTTACTGTGGGAACTTTTGACTGGGGAAACACCGTATAAGGGTATCGATGCTCTGGCTGTAGCATATGGTGTCGCCGTCAATAAACTGACTCTACCTATTCCATCTACCTGTCCTCAACCATGGAGGCTTCTTATGGAAGGTAAAAAAATTCGTAAATAAGCTGTTCTTTCTGAAATATCATATATGCGTCTTGGAGGAATATAATACTAAAAATGATCACAGCATGTTGGGCATCGGATAGTCATGCTCGACCGGGATTCACGGATATTTTAATCGCTTTGGACGAAGTGCGCAGTGCATTCGCGGCAACGCCACACGAATCTTTTCACACAATGCAAGAAGATTGGAGGCAAGAGATTGAACAAGTTCTGCATGGATTGCGCATGAAGGAAAAGGTATATGTATATGTATTTAATAGGACACGCTAATTATTTATACATTCATGTATTAAATTATGATATTTCCATATATTAACGGTCATAATGGTGTAAATTATTATTTTTAAATTATATATGTATATATGTACATGTGATATAAATATGCATAATGAATAATATTTCCAATTGTTATTTTAAATGCTTTGCAAAGGCATGCCGTTCTTTAGAAGAGGTAAGACAAAAGAGTTGGTTAAGATATTATTGTTATAGAAAGTATTACACGTTCATTTTTTTTTATTTTCTATTAAGTAAAAATACATCTGGTTATGGTAAAATAAAATACAATTATGTTATTTTGAATAAATTAAAGTCTGACATATTTCTTTTGCTCACAAGGAGCTGCGCTGTAGAGAAGAGGAACTGACAAAAGCACAGGTGCAACAGAGACAGCACGAGGAAAATTTGAGACAGCGAGAACAGGAATTAGCTGCGCGCGAAATAGCTATCTTAGAGAGAGAGCTCACCGTGATGATCATTCAACAGCAAAACACGCCTACGCCAAACAAGAGACGCGGCAAATTTAAGAAGTCGCGATTAAAATTAAATAAAAAGGAACCTGGGAGCAACATTAGTGCTCCTTCGGGTAAGAATATTTACTTTATTATGTTGCAATTTATATCGTGCAATCAACGGATTTCTTACAAATTTTATCGATAAATTATTATATTCTCTGCTTGGAACATACAAAAATCGAATTGTAAATCAATTTTGAACGTATTGTTTAGATTTTCGTCACACGATCACCGTTCAGGACACGGCCTTAGATCGAGGTAAAGTGAGGAATCCATCGAGACCGAATAGTCCACCTGGATCACCTAGCATTCCGAGGCTCAGAGCGATCGCATGTGAGTAGTCTTTTACTTTGAAATACCGCTTCTAGTAGTACCGTGATTATGATAATGTATTATGCAATATGAGTGACTTTACGAGCGAGTCAAACGTATTGGAATTGTAATCGAATAATTTGAGTGTAACACTGTTTGTTCGTGGTAGACACTTTGTATTTTTATTCGTGTCGATATATATTTTTTTCGGCATGGTGTGCACAATTATTGTTTTTATATATGAATACTCTTCCATTTTTATTTTCTATTCTTTGCAAAGACCACGATTACTTTGAGCTAATGTATTACCATATACTTATAAATTGCTGAAATTAGCGTGCACAGTTATATCGTTTGACAGTCGCTTTACGAAGAGTATATCCGTAAAGAAGCTTTACCTCCGCGCCGAATAAACGAAAGAGATGAGAAGAGTAGTTAGTAGTATCGTAGTGAGTAGCACTTTGTTTCTTTTTCTTTCCCCGTTTAGTACCGGCGGACGGAGTTAAGGGTAAGACATGGGGACCGTCGACGCTACATCAACGTGAGCGCGGGGCTATTATCACTCAGCCGCCGAACCCCGCCTCTCCTGGCGGCAAACGCTGGTCCCGTTCCGCGCCAGATCTCGAAAAGACACCTCTGCGTACAGCCCTGTTGGCGAGCGCGCATCGCTCCCCGCTTCTGCAGGAAATAGGTAACCCTACCACCAAAAAATTGTACTCCTCGGCCAATAACCTGATAGACAATCAGCCAGGATGTAGTAGCTATAACGATATGCCGCAAAACTCGCTTGACATCGTGCTGGGCGCGTACTGCGCGCCTTGCAACATAGGCGAGGACTTTGTCATTCTGGACAACGACATATACGAGTCTGTAGTTGTGCATAACAAAAATCCCCCGAATAATCTTAAAGCCCACTTCTCAGAGGAGCCTTCGATAATCAACGATGATTACCCAAAAACGGTGGGTCATCGCGCGGCCGCTACAGTTTCGAAAGCTACGTCACCCAAGTGCCAAAAGCTGCCCGAGTGGGAGCCCTCGTACTCCACGAATTTCGTGCAGAACGTGGCATCCACTCTGGTGGGTACCGCGAAGCGGGTCAAGAGTAAGAAGCGCGACAGGAGTAAATCGAAGGAGTCGAAGCGCAGGGACAGTTCGGAATCGCGGCTGGCGTCCCTAGCTGATTTCTTCCGGTCGCCATCCGGCTCGCGTAAGAGCTCCCTGAATTCACCGCGTAGCGGCGAGAGAAAGAATTCGGTAACTATCAAAATTAATGACTACGACGGTCTGGAGTCGAGTCCCGAGAATTCTATCGGCGGCAAAACCCAGCAATCTCAGCACAAGTCGCGCCTTTCCAAGAGTCCGCTGAGGGTATTGAACAAGATGAAGACGTGGGGCAGTCGGGACGCGCTCGACGACAAAACCGCTATGGTTAAAGTGGAGTACAGCGTCCTGGAAAACGTCATATCTATACCGCAACTAAGCCATCGCGATTCGAGCGAGCAGATATTGGCCAACGTCAGTGTCTCAGTGCCTAGATTTCTCGCGGCGAACTCACGCGAAGGAATAGACTTCGAGAGTCTCGAATCGGAATTGTGCAATTTCGATTCGGAACATTCGAACGACAGCTCGAGGTCAAAGAGCTCGTTGGGACCGTATCACGAGACGACGGGCTCCAGGCATAAAAGATCACCGATCGCATTCGAATTGGACGCGTCGCCTGCGAAACCGGTCACCGCCGCGTACCGTTTAGACGGCATCGAGATGAATTCCTTTTTACATCACAAGTCCAGAAGTAACGAATACTTGCGCAGCTGCGACGGCGACAGCGTCGCGCAAACGTCGCCTGGTGACCTTCAAGAGGGAAACGATCGTCAGAGCCCGCGTGCCAATTACAGTCCAAAGAGAAGTCTGCCCGCGTCTCCCCCGGATCATGCCAATCTCTGTCGCTCGACCTCCGAAGATGCCGACGTCGTGTCTAAGAATTTCGCTGGCGAACAATTTTCGAGAAAGGGTGACAAGTAATCGCGCGCGGCTTCGACGAAACGGATGTACTCCCGTGACTTTTTTATACAGGGCGTTCCGTGGCGTGCCCGCGCTGTTTCTCTTAATTCCAAAATTCGGATCCACTTCCCTTTTTTGGGACACGCGTGCATAGTATCCGTGATTAATTACAAAAGAAGCGCGGCCGAATTACGAATGCCCTGTATTTGACGAGAACGCAAGTAGAGCCTGCAGCTCGAAACGCATTTCGGATGGCATGCCTCCTTATCCGCCGCACTTTTCTCCTTACATGGTATTTTGAATGACTTCGTACTGATCGTGTGTTTCTATTCTATCGCAGGCCTCTCTGAGGAAAGCATCTACCATACCCGTAAGTTTTCTCTTCACGCAACGTTGTTAATGTCGTATTTCACTGTCTCCTCCACCCTATTTCCTTCTACTTAGATTTTTACTCCGAACTTTATTCTTTTCTTTCCTCTCTCTTTTTTTTTTTTACCGAATGACGGTTTGTATTGCGTATTGTAAAGCTAAGGCAAGGATCTCAAAGTAGACAATGTCTTTTTACTTTCATAACTGAACGAAACTTTTGCTATGAAGCCTCCTTATCACGTAGTTATTAGTTAGTGCTTAGTGGTTGATCACATAGTGATAATGCATGTGTACACCGATCTTTTTTTCATTGTCTCTATCAATTTCGTTTGTGAACGACGCAATTAGATTTTGTTCTGGATGAACTGTACAGACTTCTCGTGGATCGAGCGATACTTTTGTTGCCCCGCTGTGTCTCGCGTCCAATATATAATGTATTCCCAGATCATTTTATCGGGATGGTACTTGGTCTCCTATGCAGCGTGAACTTATTCAGACTTGCGAGGTGGTTTGGATTAGATTCGATAAGGGACCAGATTTAGAAATTTAAGTTAATCCCCCTCTCCCCTGCTCTATGACGAGAAACGCGAAGAAGCTGGTGCATTCGAGAGCCCAAAGTTGCCTCGAGAGACGGAATTGAAGATACATTTAAGCGATGAAACCAAATCCTTAAAACGTTTATACAAAGGGCACGGACTCGTTTCTTTTCTTTTTTTTTGTATCCTCACCCTTCCACTATATAATTTACGAATTATTTATCCTAATTTAAGCCGATGTGATACTCGTAGTCCGAGTAAGCTAAAATCTAATAAGAATTAAAAAAAATATATATTATATATGTATATGTATACACACAGTCTTTCTGGTGTTGGTTCTTTTCTGATATTTATCTGGAAGACATAACATTTCTAACAAGCAGATCTAACAGCCCACTACTACGCGAAAGAGAGTTACACGCTTCGTCTATTACCGCAAAGTTCAATTTTAACGGTACTTTTACATTGGAGCGTTGTCAAGGTTGTATATCTGCATAGTCATAATTTTATCAAACGAAACAAAAAATCAAAATTACATCACATATATATATATTGTATAGATATATGAAGAGAGAGAGAAAGAGAGAGAGAGAGAGAGAGAGAGAGAGAGAGAGAGAGAGACGAAAAGAGAAATATATATTTGTTAGCCTTTCTTATTTCGTTGTCTGTGCATTTAGATCGATTGCAAATTTATTAATTGTTAAATACAACTTCCAGCGAATTGTTCGTTTTTTCTGTACTATTTGTTACGCCAAACTTCCGTTTCCGAAAGCAAAGATTTTTTGCACACATCACATTCGACACACGGAACCACACATGCACACACTTGTATTTAGAAAATAGAAATTTTTTTCAATAAAACCTTTTCAGTTGGACACGTTGAATTTTGTTTTTTCGTTTTGCTGAATTTTTACGCTCGGTCTGTGCCACTTGCTTTGCTATATTTCGATGATAACAGATTATCGGCATAATATATTTCTTACATCGCCCTTTTATACTTCTGTAGAAATTAATAAACGATTACATTTACCTGTTTATAATCAAATTAACGAATTCATTCCCGCTTACCGATGTCATATGTGATGTAACCGGGATTGTACGGTGTGCCGAGAAACAGCCGAGCGTAAAAAAGAAAAAAAAAACAATCCTTGCATGCTTCCAGTAGAATCCTAACTGTTAACTCCGATTGGGTATGGTTCCTTTCTCTTCCTCCAGGTCCTAGATTCGCTATTATGGAATAAATATTATTCACGTCTTAATTCCGTACCGTGCCAATTTTGACAGCTGCGAGAAATAGGGACCTGCAAACGTTAACCGTCTGGTTAAATGCTTCCGCTACGATTATATAATCCGGCTTTATGTGACTTTGTTCTTAGTCATTTTGTTTTAAGTCGATGAGTGAAATGAGAAAAAGAATCTTTGTAAGTAAAAGTGTATGAGACAGTATCTCTATAGTGATATATCGTTTGATTAATTATTATCTATTTTAAGTAGAGTTTTGGAATGTTTTGTATTTTAGATGTGAAGCACAATCCCTTTCGATTTATCTTTAAATAACTTTGCACGTAGTATATATTGCACGAAGTCTATATTATATTACAACTTTAATAGTAGAAATATAAATAGTAAAAAAAAAACATTTATCTTGTACGTTGAACTTTGCTATTTATAAAAATTAGCTAAGTCCAATATCAGCACTTTATAAAGATACTTAAGAATATTTCATATCAATATTTCATATTTGAAAATAAATTTAAAGCTTAAAAAAAATGATGCGCATGTATTTAATTATAAATACTTGGCTTAGCCGATTTTTAATATATGCCTTGTATGTTGTACAATTTGGATGTATATCTTTTAACGTGGTTTGTTAATAGCAAGTAGAAACCGCTAATGCGTGAAGATAATACTTAATTTACATTAATAATAATTTACATTTTTATTTTTATAATTGGCTTTCATGCATGAGTAATAATAAACAATTAATAAGAAAACTAAGCATATATAAATTGCAAGCTGTCGCATTACTAAAAATTAAATTGAAGTTCTGAGCGTAAAATGCAAAATATTAAGTTAATTAAAGATTTAGTTAATTGCGCGAACAAGGTAAGCAGTTCCTAACCGCATTTATTTAATTAAATTTCAGCACGGGGAAGACAAAAAGAAGTGTATCATGCTTATAAATGAAACCGTTAATTTGTCAGTTATCTTTATAGATTCACTTTAATGATCCTATTACTCTCGCGAGCGGATTACGCGAGTACTACACCTGTCGTCGTCCAAAAAACAATCTGAATATCTTTTATAGATTATACAGCATTACCGCCCGATCTGTCGACCGACTGGATAACGTCGGAATATCCTCTGAAGCCAGGACTGACCGGGCCCTACATCATGCCGATGCCTGTTCCCATGCCCACCCTCTACAATGGCGAAATGAAGAAACCAAAGCTAAGCATAGTCGAGCTGGTATTGTACAACATCGCGGCGATGCTGGCTGGCGTGGCCACCGGCTATGACGTGAGAATGTCGAATATTTCCCCGATACATCCGCGGCTGTATCCACGGCTGAGCGAATGCGACGAGGATCCGCCGAGATGGTGGTTTCAAGCGGACACCGGATCGAATCGCAACTCCTATCTCGGTGCCGATTACGAGTTCAGCTCGAGTAGCGGCTACCCGCACAACACTTATCATGGACGGGCACACCATTACAGGTAATCTGACAAAAAGAAAATATTTTGTTAGAGGAAATAATTTAAAATATATACCAGGATCCGATTCATGTAAGATTAATCTTGGTTTAACTTACGATTTATTTTTCTAAGGGCCGATTGTTCCACCTTTTGGTAAATTTTACCTGGTAAATCTGACAATCCGCATATGTGATTGGATAATCTTGCTACTTATCCAACAGGTAAATTTACCAAAAGATGAAACAACCCTTAGAAAGATCAATAATAAATCAAATCGAAATTAAAGTTAATCTTACATTTGTAGAACCTCAGGCTCAGGTGTAGTCTCTACAAAAAGACTGGAAATTTGTACTTTCCATAAAAATGAATGTTATATACATATGAAATAGTAGTTTAGTGAGGTCAATATTTATATTTAAAAATATAATTCTAGTTAAATGAAAATTTTTTTCATTTTATCTTAATTACTTTTAAAAACAACGTCTGCTTTTTATTGAAATAATTTTATCCAGACTTTATATCATTACAAACTTTTTTAATTTCAAATACAAAAATCTAAAAATGTCAAAAAATCTATATTTTTTTTCATTTTGTTAAATATGTATAATATATATGTATGTATAATTCTTAAGTAAAATGTAGTTGGTTTAGACACGAATGATAATTACTCTATTCAACATAGATTTATATGACTATCATCGCAGGCCGTTCCTGAGTAACATGGGTGGGATAGCGCCTGGCCTTCCATCCACGGCGGTGCCAGACAAGCCACTGCGTTTCACGGATTCCCCGCAGCACTACACGAGCAGTACAACAGCCTCCAACGCCCCGACGCCCAGCCCGAGAAGAAAGAGCAGCAGCAGCACCAGCAACGAGGATACATACGACACGGCCCGTGTCGACCGTATGGAGAGAGTGCCGACGATATACATGGGCAATGTCACTCCATTCCCCGATTACGGGCCGCCGATGTACACCGTCGTATCACCAGAGTACTATCGGCCTCCCGAACCATATTTCATACCTACAGAGTATCAGTAAGTATCAGTAAAATATTATACAAGATTTTTCCTAAGTCTCCATAGAAAGGAATGATGAAAATTTTAAATGATACTAAGTGAAGGCTTATTTAAAAGATCTTTTGATAGCAATAAAAACATTGACGATTTTAAATGAACGACCCTATCCAAAACGACGATCATACAAAGATGGAAATTTCATACACTTGGATTACTCAAGATTACCTCTCGCGTTTTTATGTACTTGGGAGTAATAGTTAAACACTCATGCCAAAAGTAGTTTTTTTGAAGTATCATATTTCATTTTCTGATAGCTTCATTTTTACAAAATTATTCCGGATTTCCCACATTTTTGGGATATCAACATAATCTCGAAATCGATGAAAAGAATAGAACCTTAAGCGTATGAATAAATTTTTGCTCAATTATATTTCTTCTAGATTGTGGATACGATTTTGGAAATCGACTTGGGGAAATCAAAATCATAAGGCATAAATATTGGAGCATGGTTTTAGATTAACAAGGGATTTTTTGTTGTTTTCAGCGACCGGATGCTCGAGTGCCCCGAATTCCCGCACGCATACGACAATCCGAGCAGCATGAACAGCCCGGCCAGACCGGTGTCCAGACTTCTGCCCTACACACATCATCGTACCTCTTCGAATGTCTCAAACGCCAGCACGTCAAGCCAGAGCAATGTCAACCCAACGTTTCGGCTGGAGGACGAGGACGACTACAGTGTATTACCGATGCTGTATTACCAGCGACCCTCAAACGTTATTTCTAACTTGGCGACGACGTATGGCGCGAGCGTACTCAATCACGAGTATGGTTCACCGCTATTGACTCGTCAGAACTCTCACGACTCTAATTCAAATTCCGGCGAGCGGCCAAGTAATCTGGAAGTAGTCACGCGGCTACGCTCAAGCCTGAAACGATCAAGTTACAATCCGTACAATTCGCCAAGCAAAAGCGTGAGCAAAAACAACTCCGGTTCGGGCACACCGACGAATCCGACACCACCGGATTCACTCACTTCCGAGGATTCAAGCTACGTTTCCGCCAAGGACAGCCAGATCAGCCGAGTGCGCTTCTCGCCAGTTACATTCGATCGCGATGGTGTGTCGGGACGTGATATCCATAGAGAAACGCTACTGGACATCCCGGTTCACGGTCAGAGTCAGGACATCACAGTGCCGTTGCAGGCCAATCGGCGCCTTAATCGAAGCAGAAAGCCGAGCATTTCGGAGCTTGAAAGGGAGTTTTTATCATAGCACTGGCTTATTTAAGCACAACCCCTTCTCTCCCTCATATAGAACCAACAGAAGTGGATTCGTCGATATTTTATCTATTTATCGATATTTCTAGCGAACAATAGTCCTAGGACTGATCTCTTTACGCCTCTGATTATACAATCGCGATTATGGAATCTTATGATCGCTGATTGAAAGAATTTGTAAAACAAATTGCACGTTATCGAAGCACTGCCTCTCGTGAACGATTCTCAATAGTAGCAGTACACTAATCAGTTTGGGAATCAACATTCCATGCAACGCATATACAATCCTGCGAAATTCATGTAATGTATCGTAATTGGGCGAATCTTTTTAATTTCATAACATAATATTTGATATATGTGTCGCGTACAAAAATATGTACATACATACCACGAGCGAAGATTACGACATGGTATATATTCAAATTGCATATTATTTCGAGAAAAGATATTTTTCTGTAAAATACAAAGTATATTTTACAGTTTCAATCGTTAATGACAGAGTTTTCGAATAAATACAATCCATTTTTTCTTTAGCAATCAACATCAATTCGCATAACGGTTAACTTAATTATAGTAATGGACATATGTATACTAATATTTAAACAACGAATTTCTCAACGACATACATCACACGCAAGATGTTGGCAGCTAATATTTTATATTTTAATCACATAACAATTAAATAAATAAACGTTTCGATCTTAAATTAGCGACAGTACTTGACTGATTTTAACAATAAACAAATTCTCAGGAGTATAATACGATATAATAATTGACTACTTTCTTTTTTAAAGTTCTACTTAGAAAATATAACTTGATTTAACGTGCGTCCTTTTGGATTAATTTTACAAGTTATAACGCGAGATAAAACTCTTTGTTGCGTGAGAATGTATTCGTATGCATGAATTGGATAAAAGAATTGTGTAATACTGATGACCTAATTTAAGATCGAAATATTTATTTATTTAATTGTTATGTGATTAAAATATAAAATATTAACTACCAACATCTTGCGTGGTGTATGCCGTTAAGAAATTCGTTGTTTAAAAATTTTATCATGTATCGACGTATTTTATTGTTTTTTATACTAATATTCTTCTGTTAATATGATAATTTGTGTATAGAATGAGGTGATAACTATTGTAATTTAATTAATTTAAAGATCGTAAGTTTTCTAATTTTAAAAATAACTTTTAGCCAGAAAAGTAACGTTTCTACTAGATTAACTTCAATTTCGATTGATTTAATTTTAATCTCAGTTTAACTTACATTTCTAATGCCTGTTCTTCAAGATTAACTTTAATTTCGATTGAACTTGCTTTTCATCTTTTTCTTAAAACTAGAAAAAGATGAAGAATTTGTTGAGTTGAAATCAACGCTCCTAAATAGTTATGATGTCACGATTTAATATGGCTGTGGTGACTATCAGGAGTCACTATGGTGACATTCAGGAGTCTTAAAATTAAACTACACTAATAAAAACGGGAAAATAAAGAATAAGAACTTACTTAAAATTTAACTTATCTTTTTTTACTCTTTATCTTTTTTTAATTTTTAGAGAGAACTAAATAACTAGATTTCTTAAGTACATAATTTTGACTTACTCTTTATCTTTTCCAAATTCTTAGAGCTAGATAAAAAGTAAGTTAAACCAAGATTAGAAAGTTAATCTACATTGATTAAAAATGTTGAAATGGACATTAGAAAATAAAAGTTTCGCTATAAGATCTTCTATACAACTTTTGTTAAACAAATCTTGTTTTTATTCTTCTAAGACACTAAAGATGATAATTGCCTCAGTCTATATAATGAATAATAAACACGTCATCATTCGAAACTATGCAATTTGACGTTCTCTGTGGTTTATTAAGACATTCCAAACGTTATCGCCTTTATATAATCAGCATCTGAACGATATGCGTGTATTTGAAGGGCGAAGAGGAAAGCGATAGTCGAGCTCGCGATAGAGGGAATTTATCGGAGTGCATGTAATATGCAATTCTTCATGGCGCTAGTAAGAATAAAGAAAAAGGAGTATTTTTCTTCGGCAACTACCGCATTAATAACGTCATATATATTCGCTTTCGATATTGACATTTCGATATTCAGTATTTCAGCGAAACAAAAAAGTGTTATTATCTCTCGTATTTAGTATGAAAGTTACGTTAGTGTTCCTCGTAACTTTGGTGATATTCGGCTCGACGCAATATATAAAACATTCCAGAGAGATTTGTTGGAACGTAAACTGTTCTACGCAATACGGAATTGACATTTCGTCAGATCGGTGTAAGCTTAGAAGATATTTGCGCTTTTCGATATTTGAAAGTCCCAAAGTTATTTCTCCCAGAGTTTGTGATAGACATGACGAAATGAATGTCATTTTCGTATTGTTTAAACTGTTAGGATGAAAATAGATTTTTTTTGCTTGTACTTTTATCAAATGACGTATTGTGCGTTTAAATAGCATAATGGTGATTTATCTTAATTTTTTTCCTACTAGAAAGTACTGATGACAGTCTCGTGAGAAATTGTATAAATTTTTGTGCGTTTCGTACAAGCAACTTTGTACAAGCAATTCGCATTAATTATAAATAGGCAATGGCAGCTCGAGTATTGTATATTAATAGGGACGTACGTGTTGTTTTAGACGGATAATCAATTCAGTTTAAGTTGACGAACAATCACTATGTATAATCTAATTTTACGTACTTACAAGATACGAACAGCTACGAAGTATTAGTTGTAGTATTATGTACTTAGCCGAACTTTTTCCGCGATTTACGTATTAATCTACAGTATTTCCGACATAATCTCTCTCCTTCTTATCGCAATCAGTGTAACTAGTCATTGTAATTGTATTTTGAAGTTGTACCATTGTCATTTTAATAGCGATACGATTCCATTTTCCTTCATCTCATGATGTGCTAAAATTAACAAATTAGACAAAACTCTTCATCGCATCAGTGCACTCGCCTTTTCAACATTCTTCTGTCTCCCAATCTTACCCCGTTTTCTTTGTAATTTTAAAGATTTGTGTGCTGAAGGGAAGGAAAACGTTGCTGTGCCGCTATTAAAATAGTGCCTCTGCTCAATGATACGTTCATCGTCGTTCTGTTGCAATGCACAATTGGAGATGTATACGATTAATACATCAACCCAGGTACTTCCATCCTGCCTCGATTACGCCAATCAAAGCGTATAATCGACAAATACGCTCACGAAAATGCGGAGGACATGTACAATTAGCATTTTCGACTTAAACGTGAATTATATATGTATCGTAGCGACAAACCGTGATTAGATAGTCGCGCCTTGCGCAGCTGTCACGCTTCTTTTGTACCTTATGAAAACAGTACGCTATTGTATTGAGTAATCTATGAGCGTCTGTAGAAAGTATCCAAAGCGTGAGTCGCGTGCAAGTGAATACACAACATGCAGCTGCGCAAAACGCAAGGTGCATTCATTGTAGGATTGTTGTAGGACGAAGATCCTTCTAACGATCGCTGTACATATAGACAAAAAAAAAGTAAAAAGTAAACGCTAAATCATTATTACTGTTTAAATAGCGACTACTCATACATTCCTTATACAGCCGTCGCTGTGCTGTACGATATCCACGAAGCTTCTCCGAAAGATACTGACGACGAAAGATACTGGATTTGCTTCGTGGATATTTACGCGGATATTGCACTGATAACGAGTGTAAGCATTTCAATTCGCAATATGGGGTACCGATTCAAAAGGAGGGCAACTTTCTGCCATCTTCTTTTGAATAATATAATTCAGGAGATATTAAGAAACATTCGTGTACCCCGTGCTGCGTACTCTATGTGCCCTGAATGTACATACGGATCGCTGAATAATGAATTAAAACCAGGGTTGGCAGACTTTTTTTTTTTAAATAAAACATTGTTTTTTCTTAAATATGTTTTTAATGTTTCAAATATACTTTAAATAGTATTATAAAAAAAAACATGTTTAAAATATATTAAAAACAACAATTAAGCATGTTTTAAACTGTTTAAAATTTTTTTTTTTTACCAACCCTAAATAGAACGCGACGCATGTAATCTTAATTTATTAGCATTACGAGGAACGCTCGAATTTAGTTTGAATCTGTGAATTAATCAAAGTTACACTGTTTTTACATCGCATTCGAAGCAATCAAAAACGTCTCGTTTGTACTGTATCAACTTCACGTAGCGTATTATGGAGTCACGGATTCTTTTATCTTCTTCGTCGTGAAAGCCGCTTCTCGTTTACACTGTTTTTCCTGAATAACTATCATCAGTATTGTAAATGTACGCTGTGTGCGATGTACATGAAATGTGTTAGAGGAAAGAGAATTTCTTTGTTTCATCGCGAATTCATTTATTTAAGCGGACAGAAAAATGTTAAATAGATCTTTAAACTATTTCGTATAAAAATGTATAAAATTTTAAACGTTTATTATTTTTTAGTTTGTACGTTCATTAATTATACAATTTCCAACATTTATTAAACGTATTTTAAGTGCTGTGTTGCTTAGGTGGTTATAACGAAGAATAAAAAAATCAGCCACCAATAGAAATCCTCTGATAAATAATTTTAAATACGATGGAGATGCATGAAATTTTTCTTAAGCTGAAAAATGTGGATCCATCAAATTGATGTTTAATGATAAAACTTGCAATATTAATTGATTTTTCTCTTTTTATATTCAATAACTTTATTGAATAACAATCCGGCTTTTCTATACAATTACCTCTTTCTTACAACACATTTAATGAATATATCTCTACGCTGTGCGAAGGTATTTCTGTGGTGCTAATCACGTACTTAAATACGTTAAATAAGTGACACATAGAAATTCAAAATGCTTCCAAGATAATCGAGAGAGAACGAGAGAAAGAGTGAAAGAGAGAAAATGTTTGATGAAATTAGTGAATGCTGATATTCGAGAATAATTGTTCATATATATATATATATATATATATATATATATATATATATATATATATATATAGAATTATTCTGAACACACGTTTCTTATACACGTTCTGCCCAACGAGTCAAACATATTCCGTAAATGCTCTCTAATAAAGTATAAAATCGGATTCTTATCTTCTTAATCTCTATGCTAAGGTGTTTGTTATATATATAAAAAATAAATATAGCTTAGACTAGCACTGTCGGCGACGGATACGCCATACACAATAATAGCTGCCGCGAACATTTTATATTTTTGTATAATTAAAAATTATTATCATATATATATATATATATATATATATATATATATATATATATATATATATAAATATTTTTAATTATATATATT
>Ga0157364_1000626_pt1 | contig 25612 bp, 8 predicted proteins | sample AttsexASBM2_FD_111476 | JGI IMG/M metagenome (GOLD analysis project Ga0157364, IMG submission 111476) | Fungus gardens microbial communities from leaf cutter ant in Ribeirão Preto, State of São Paulo, Brazil - Atta sexdens ASBM2 | ecosystem: Host-associated > Fungi > Mycelium > Unclassified ... | reverse complement strand
GGTAGGGTGCACAGTAGTTGGCACGGACCATGGGCTATAGTATATAAGGTAGACTACTTTGTCTTAGGAACTCTATCGAGTTCTCTTGTGTTACTCAATACAAGAGTTGTTTCATTGCTTAACTCTTTGAGCTTTGATTCATAACATGACAGTCTTATGGGGTTTCTAAAGGACCTAGTAAACTCTGCTTCACAGAGCATCCAGTCTAATAGAGATACATAGCTAAGCAACTGGTACTATCCTTAGTAACACTCCTGACCACATCTGTTATAAGACAAGTGTGTGGACAGACTTTGGCTAGGATTAGGGTTAGAACAGATATAAACAGTAGTATTATTATTAGTCTACAATGGAGAAAGGGCATGTGACCTGGAAGTCATGTGAGATGATGTCATAGGCCTAGAGTGGTCTAGAAAGGTCTATAGGTCTAGAAAGGTCTACAAGGCTAGAAGAGCCTAGACGATGATGTCAGGGAGCATGTTCACCACATTGTTACCATATGTAGTATATGTGGATGTTAGGGCAGAATGCACAGTCTTGCATAGTCACTGCAGAGTAGACATGAGATAGACATGAGGCCTTTAGGGCAGGAATAGAAGCAGAACATTGTTGTAGCATGGACCACATGTAATTTATATAAATAGAGTAGCAATATAGCAAGGGCTCCTTGTCGATTTCTCTTGTAATCACCACTACTAGATAGCCAGTTAAGAGCTTTGCTGAAGTAAGCAAATTACAGAATCATTACAACTAGTAGTTGCTACAACAACATCATGCTTTCATGCTAACAACTGTCCATTTAAAGAAAATAGTTTTACTGGGAGTCGAACCACCAACTGCTTGGAAGCTTGACATTATTTGGTGTTATAACTTAAGTTTCAAAGTATTATAATAAAGGAGGAACCTTGTATTAGGTTTAACACATGAGAACTCAATGGAGTTTTAAGCACAAAATGTCTATCTTATATACACTAGACTACTAGTTTGTGCTATACTAATCTTAGCCTATTCTAAAGGCTATATATACTATATATTATTGACATATGGAATGACATCATTATTCTAGAATTTTCTATAATGTTTTATGTTTTATGTGACCATGTGACTAATGTATAACATCATGTCATGTCATGGCTAAATCCTAACTCTAATTTAACTCTAACATCTGGCTTCTAATCTATTGTATTCCTATCTTATTCTACTATCCAAATTCTTATCTTTTTAAGATCTAGTTTGATATAATGGCTACTATACTATATCTCAAGAGAGCTTAATGTCAAATTTATAAATGATAGACTAGACTTTATTTTATTTTATTTTATTTCTTTTTTTTGGTTTTTATTTTTATTTTTATTTATTTTTAACTTAGATAAAGAATATGACAGTTATATATCACACAGTTTTATAAAGAGCACATAGTCTTTAAAATAGGTTAGTTATGGTATGTACACAAATCACAGTCTGTAATATATATATCTCTGAGACTTAAGTTATAACATTTAAGATGTCACCTAGAAGCATCAAGTCTTCTTGCTAAAGCCTCTTAAGTGCTTGAAAACTCAATAAGAGTATGTTTTCTTATGAAAAAGCAATTTCTGGTGTAATATCTCCTTCTTACTATAGATAACTATCTTTAGTCTTCTCTAAAACTGCTAACAAGCTCATAAACACTATGTTTATATTTACAAGCACTGTATATTTTGTCTCAGGCTATACTACTCTGTTGATTTCTTTTAGGTTCTTCTATTAAAAAAGTCTAATTTCTATTCATACTTTCTTGATTAAGGCTAAATACTTCTTCCATTGAAAACCTTTTGTCCACTATATTAAGACTACTAACCTAAGTAACTTTCTATATTGCTCTAACAACTTTTGTTCCTTTTGATTCAGGTTTTCTTTCTTTGGCTAAAACTTTTAGCCTAGGTTTTATCTATAAAATTCTCTCTTCTTCTCTTATGCAATCTGCAGAACATTCTTGACTCACTTGTTATCTGGCTATTTTATAGCATCAGATAGAAAAGTTGATGCAATACTATCTTTTAAAGAAATAAGATAATCTGATAGCTAGTGTTCTTGCCAAAATTTGTTAAGTTTCTACTCTATTACATGCTGCTGATAAATTCTTCTCTAGATCACTAATCAAGACTTCTGCTGTCAAGTTGCTCTCTTTACTGCCAGTTGTTGAAATCAAGAATAGTAAACTTGTTTCTTTTTCATTTCTTGCCTCTTATTTATAATATCACATTTGACTATTATAATAGTCACAGTAATGTAACAAGGTATGACTGCTGTCATGGGTCAGTCACCCATGTCACAGCCATGATCACAATATTCTGTAATGTATTAGAAGAATGATATTATATATCATAAAGAGTTAATAACTTTAAAATATAAGTATGTACAGACTACATACCAAAGATATATAAAGTAGACATATTTATACTAGAAACTCTACTAAGTCCTTTTGTACTAAACAATATAAGCCTCTTCTTTTGACTAAATACTCAGTCTTGAATCATAACACTAGTTCCTTTTTCTGATATCAAACTTGTTACAACTTAAGACTCAGAGTTAAGTTGAAAGAAGAACCTTGTATTGGGTTAATACAAGGGAACTTGATGGAGTTCCAGTTACAAAGTGTTTATCTTATATACACTTGGCTAATGATCTATGCTACACTAAACCTAGTCTACTTTAAAGAATATGAAGTATGATATCATTATTCTAAGATCTTCTATATTCTTCTATAACATGTAATTGTGTGATATGTGACAAATATGTGATGCCATGTCACATCTTGTGACAGTTTTTGACAGTTATATATAATGTCATGCTGACCCCAATATTAAGTCCAAAAATAAGAAAATAAAGAGAAAAGAAAATAGAAATGAGAAAAAAATGAAAATAAATAAAGTCTACTGTCTTTGACTCTGATAAAACTCAGTGACATTGCTGAGTTGAGTGAGTCTGACCTTCCCTTAGTAGCCCTAGCCAACCTAAACATTTCTATAGAGATATCTGATTCTTTTACTTTACTCTCTTTTAAGTTGTCTGTTCTTTTCTTTTCTTTTCTTGCTTATGTCTCTTTCTTATCTAGTAGGTCTTTTTTCCTTTAATATTTATTTGTCAGCTAGCTGACAAACCTTCTGTCTTAGCTTCTCTAGTTTTTGCTTTCTTCTTATCAAATCCTGTTATTAATTCTATTTTAGATCAGGCTCTAGTATCTCTTTTAGTTTTCTCTCCAATCTCTAAGTACTCTGGGCTATAGCCATATTGCTTGACTCTAATGTTTTTGCCAGCCCTATCTTTTCTTCTTGCTAACAGTCCTCTGATATTTACTAGCTGCTTTTACTACAAAAAGACTAAATTTAAGTTTTAGCTTTTGTTCTTTCTAGTAAGCTCAAGTATTTTCTATTAAAATTTTTCACTATCTTTGCCTTTTCTAGCATGCAATCTGGTTTCTCTTTATGAGCTCTCTACTGGAGATTCTTTTTTGGCTTTTATTCCTAGTCTCTTTATACTTTCTAATTATAAGAATATAGTAAGTTTACTAGTTTTTTTTTCCCTTTTTTTGTTCTTTTTCTAATATCTTTTCTAGAATTCTACTAGAGAACTAAAGTGTCTTTTCTATATTGGTTCTAGCTCTAAACATTATACTTCAAGATCTCTCTTCTCCAAAACTACTATTATAACTACTTAGACTATTTACTTCTAACTAGTAGATAGCTATAAGGAGTATGCTATTTCCCATATCATCCACTGTTCTTATCAAAAGCCTACTGCTATTTGGTAGTTTTGAACAAAATAGCTTCATATGTCTTCATTTGCTAGTTATACTCATAAATCACTTTTATTTTATTTTATTTTTCTACTGATCTTTCTTATCTTGCTTATACTTCTTTGCTGCTACATAAAACTGCATAAAGACTGCTTATTCATTTCTTGAAGCCCTTATATTCTACTATCATACTCTGGTGGTAGAGTTCATTAAAGAGCTTTCAGTTGCTAAGGAATATTATTCTCAGAATCCCTCCTTCTAGGTTAATAGTGTTATAATTCTAAGCTTGGCTCAGGTTGCAACTAAGACAGAGGCTTGAGAAAGAAGTAAGGAAATGATCAATTGGTAAAACATAAGAATACAAGACTATATCTACTACTATATATATCTAGTGACTATGAGAAATAAGTAAGATGTTCTTAAGAAAACAATAAAGAGAAAATGAGGAGAACATGAGAGAGCCTCCACTACCACATGAGGTACAGACTGATACTACATGAGAATAGAATAAGGCATAGTCAATTATAAGTCAGAGATGAAGCAAATTCCAGTATATATCCAATATAAGGTAAATATTTGTAAAATATGAAGTATAGATTATAGTGATTGTAACAAACAGTAGGCTGGTAGCTAACAAGAACAAGACTACTCAAGAAAAGGCTTTCACTGTTATCTATATCACTATATCTAATCTAGATAGTTATCTTCCTTAGAAAGCTATGCAAAACCTCTTTGAATCTTATGTCTGTCTTGTTTTTTTCTTTGATACTACTATTATCTTTGCCAGCTATGATGGTACTTTCTCTAAGGCCTTAGATTGGCACCATTATCATTCTTCTCTTTGTTCAGGCAGCAACTTCTCTTATATCAAAAATTTGGCTATATTATAATTTAAGCCAAAGAGTTAGGCAAAAGAAAAACCTTGTATAGGGTACATACAAGGAAATTTGATGGAGTTCCAAGTACAAAAGTGTCTATATTATATATGCTAGACTACTAGTCTGTGCTATACTAACCTTAGCCTATTCTAAAGGCTATGTGTATTACATACTACTGATATATAAAATAACATTATTGTTTCAGGTTCTTCTATGTCCTTTTGTGTGACATGTGACCAATTTGTGACAATTTGTGATATCACACTAATCTTTTTTTTAAATTAGCAATTTATTATATAGGGCATAGTGGTAGACTATAGTAATTACAAATATAACTACTTAGATAAGGACAAAAATAAAAGTAAGGTAAAAGAGAAAGAAAGAAAAAGGAAAGGAAAAATTGATAATTATAAAGCCTACTAACTAAGTAATGCCCTCCTAAAAGCAGAAAGCTCCAGGATTGAGCTTTAAGAAATTGAAAATGTTCTTCAGAGATTCTTTCTTCAGATTCTAAGACTTTTTATACTATGAGCACTTGTAAAAGAAGTTCCTTCTTATTTTGATAGGATATTCTCCACATGGACAAGCTATAGTTGGGGAGGAATCTAAGTCTATTTGCCAATTGGTGCATAATCAGTAACTAGTTTAGTAATACAAGTACACAACAAATTTAATGACCCAAAGTATTTAAAATATGCACCACCTTTAGTGCAAGTTGACTAAATAGGTTGGTTGTCATCATCATTGAGGTCAAGAAAATTCCTTTCTTTGTATTCTAAGGCTTGGAAATATATCTGTTATTTGTGGATAATAGAGTTGTAATTTTATTTTCTACTGAACTCTCATGATGATTTGCTTGGAAATATTAAATCAATCTTGAAATACTTCAACTCTTTGTTAACTAATAGATAGGGAGACTACTTGATACTGTCAAAGCAATTTCAAAAGTTGATGGAATTGTTAGAATTCATAGTGAAGAATTTCTTTAAATCTCTTAATATAACAATAGAGTGGAGTTGATACAGGTAAACAGATGAGTCAAAGATCTATTTCACTGCTAGGATAACATCTATAACAATAACTATTTTGCAGTTACATAGCATGATTAATACTATATCTGATAGTGAATAATTCAACTTCAGTAGAAGTCACATTTGTAGCATGATGGATATATTTGGTAATAATTAAGGAAGCAATATTGTTTTTTGATAGGCCACTAATGTTTTAGGATCTTTGTAACAAACTGAAGTAAAAGAAAAATAGTCAGGAAAAATATCTACTAGATGGAAACCTAAAGTAAATTCTTTGTTTAGACTGTCAAACAATGGAACAATTTCATTTAAATGATTGTTGGTGTCTATAATAAGACTTTTGATTTTCAGACATTGTTTGTTTATAAGGAAAGTTGTTGCCGTACAATATTGCTTAGAATGATATTGGTCAAGAATAGAGTTAATAGCATGTTGTTTAGAGAGAAATGTTATTTGTAAGTGATGTTGACTTATAATCTTGTCAAGGTAAAATTGAATAGGAATAAGTCTAACTATGGCCTTAATTTCCCAAGTAGGTGAAGTATAGAAAGCTTCTGGAAATTCATAGTACCATTCTTCTTTGTATTTTCTTCAATTCTTTGAGGGGTTGATAAAGTGGCACTCTTTTAAAGTACTACAGTTTAAATCTATATAATGTGATAGAGAATACAAACATTCTATATAGAAGTTATTTATGTATCAGAAATAATCCTCTATTAGAGTTGCCTAACATCTTCATATCCTTAATCATGGAAAGGGCTTTGTTGGCATAATAGTAAACATGTTAATGGAATGAGAGTATTTTGTCAAAGTAGAATCTGAAATATTGCTACTTATTTTTTGAATGAAGTAGAGACCTTTTTAAAGGCTGAAAATCTAAAGGAGGAGGTCAAGTATTCTTTGTAGATTTGGAGAAGTGAAATATTTCTGACTTGTCATACTTAATAACAAGTCTAACCTGGTTAAAAAGAGAAGAAATAATACTATAACTATAAAAAAGATTTGCATTGGATTTTTTTTAATTTTCAAAAATGTGAAAAATAGAAGCAATATAAATAGTAAAAAGAATAGAAGAAAGAGTAAAACCTTGTCCTATATCCATATCTATTTTAAAAAAAGATAAAAAAATGATTTTACATATATTACATCTGTCTGTTTATTAGATAATCAGAAAAGAAAGAAGGAATCCAAGAATCAAAACTAGCTTTGTTTAAAATCATTGAGAGAAGTTGATGATTTAAGGATGGGAAAAATTGAGTGATATCAAAAGCAAGAGTGCTTGTATGTAGACCTTTAGTCTACACCATATATATAAGGTGGGTTAAGAAGATGCTAGCATCCATAGTTGATCATTGTTTAATACCATCTATTTGATTTATATGGATAAAGTTCAGGGTAATTAAGTAGACTTGAATTCTATTGTTTGAAACTTTTTTGATTAATTTTTCTATTGTATTGAGGAGGTCAATAGGTCAAAATGTTTTAGGAGTATTGTAAGAAGGCTTTTTTGGCTTTGGAATAATAATTAATATCAACTTTTTGAAATAAGAAGGCTAGTGTTCTAAATCAATATAAGAGTTAGCTATATTGACAATATTTATGATGCATTTGTTGTCTTTGACTAATATTTTTATATAGCTTTAGGATATGTAATCAGGGTCTGGAGTAGATGAATTATTATATTTGTTGATTACATCAATGAATTCTGCTTTGGAAAAGGGAGGCTATTTCACTTTTTGATATAATAGGACTTTATCTAATAGTTGAATATTAATCAGTCTATCTTAAGCTATACTATAGAATTGGTGAAGATCTTGTCATAATATGTCTAGTTTAATGCAAGGATAACTATTGTACTTGATAGTCTCTATAATAGATAACTTGTATTTTTTAACCAGTTCATCAGGTTCCATAGTTGTTTATTAGTTGACATGATTTCTTGAATTTTGTTGTTAAAAAAGATCCATTTAGCTGTTTTGACTGTATTCCTGTATTTGATCCAGTCTATCCTGCTTCTAGATACTTGATATTTAAATAAATTTCTACTGTATTCTTTGTTCTACTATGTCTTAGAGTATTTATTAATATTAACAGGTTTAGAATATTTATACAAGAGCTTTTCTGCAATAGAAGCAAATTTTTGAGTTATTGCTTCTAGTATCTTACAACTATAAATATTGGATGTTTCAATATTACTTATTCTAGCCTTCAATTCTTTCATGAATTCTTTTTCTTTCTCACTGTTCTTAATAATAGTAAGCCTTTTCTCATTCTTCCTTAATAATGATATGAACTAATAAGAAAGTATAGTCAAATGGACTATGAAGTTCAGGAGATATAGAATGGTTGTTGAACTTCTCTATATAAGAGTGAAGGATAATTCTAAATTGAGACTATTGGCTATATCTTTTAAAAATTCTATATGAGTAGAATAATGCAGATATAACAGATTCCAATTATTATCTCTGATATTAAAATCTCCTATCATAATTAAAACATTATCTAGATTTACCTCAGTATTCCTGAGATACTTTAAGGTAGACTGATAATCATCTGAATAGATATTAATAAGAAAACAAATAGACCCATTATTAAAGAAGAAAACAAGATTGATGTCCTTGTAATTAAATATATCTTTTCTTAAATAAAAGCATAATCTTGTCAATCTAACATTGATATATATATAAGAATTCTTAGATACTTGTTTTCCAAGTTTGATATTCTAGTGAACATAATCTATGATAGATGATTTGGAGCTTCTATGGTCTCTTCATCTTCTTCAGATATAGAGTATAAAATGTACTAAATGATAAACTAGGGAGATTCTTGAATAAATAAGATATCAAAATCTTTGCAACTTTCTAAAAAAGTATTAGTAAGAAGTTGGTTCTTACAAACTTTCTGTGAAAATATTTTTATGGATTTTAAACCTATATCTCCAGAATAAACATACATTGCTGTTTTACTTGGTCTTGGAGAAATAGGATGAGGAACTTTCAAAATACTGGTTTGTTTTGTCAAAAGATGAAAGCAGTAGACTTAATTTATTTTCCTTTTTTCTATTTTTAGAACTTATGGTTAGAGTTAGAGTGATGAGATCATGCAGTCACATCAAATGACATGGTCACAGTAATGGTCACAAAGTCACAAGATACATGAAAGGACGACATCATACAACGTATGCAATACATAGCTGTTTAGGGTAGGCTAGAAGTAGTTAGCATGAACCATGTGGTTTTAGTATATAAGGTAGACTATCTTGTACAGAGCTCTCTATTGAGTTCTCTTGTGTTAACCCTAATACAAGGTTCTTTCCCTTAACCAACTCTAAGATCTTAAGTTTGTAACATGTTTGCTTTTAGTCAAGAAGTTGTGGCTCAAGTTCTAGTTTGTATTTTTTGTAAGTTTATGTTGAATTGAGATACTATATATTACCTAAATGATCTATTGTTCTTGTTAGCTATTAATATATCCCATTTAGATTTATAGATGGAAGAAAGGAAATTCCAAGCTGAAAATCCAAATTCAGCAATTTGTAGAATATCTTCAGCAGTTTTATCTTCTAGTTTATGTTGTTAGATAAAAGCCACTATCCTTAAAAGAGAACATATGATGTTTTTCACATCTCTATTAAGATATTTGTTTAATCCAAAAAGGGAAATGAGATAAAATTTGTTATCCTATAATAATAGGTCTACAGGTTGATTTACTATATAAGAAATAACCATAGTTTTAATACCTTGAGAAAAACATACATTATTGTGATTGTTAATATGAAGCACCTGTGAGGTCTTGTTTATAGGCACTGTACTCATAGTGTTTTTCATTCTCTCTTTCAAGAGTGCATAAGAGAGAGAAGATTCTTGAAGATTCTCTATTTCTACCTAGTCAGCCCAGGAAGAGTTGTTAGCTAATTCTTTCACTTTATTTATATAATCTATGAAAAATATATCAGAATAAGAAGAAGACTCTAGAATTGTTAGTACTAGATGTAATAAAATGATCTATAGGAGTATTAATTTCTATATCCATAAATTGAATTGTAGATATTTTTTGTTGATTGTTATAATGATTTAAAGTAAGAGAAAAAAATGTATTCTCTTACCACCATCTACTTGTTATGACTTTTGCATTGAGTAATATAAAAGAACTTGATAGAGTTCCAAGTATAAGATAATCTATCTTATATACTATAGACAATAGTCTATTGCTTTCCATAAGGCTAATATGTTATTACTATACTATATGATGTTATTTATTCTAGAATCTTCTGTTCTTTTCTATGTCACATAATTATGTGACTGTGACTGTGACCACCATGTGACTTTTGTGACATTTCATCATACCTTTTATCTAAGTTCTAAAATAAAACCAAAAATAAACTAAAAGAAAAGAAAAGAAAACCAATTTCATCATTTGTGATTCTGACACCACTGTTGTGGCAACCACTAGTCATAAAGACCAATAATCACACAAGACAGTAAATCTCTTAGTGGGATATCAAGTGGGGATTACAAGAGAACTCAACAAGGAGTCCCCATTATATTGCTATCTTATCTATATAAGTTACACCTGGTCTGTGCTACTAATAATTAAAACTGCCCTTATGTCCATGCTTCCTCCTTGTTATGAGATGCTTTGGACACTAACAATTTTTATTTTATTTTATTTTATTTTTCTGATTTTATATTGATTTTGTTTTGTTTTGTTTTTTTTGTTCTTTTGGACGATGAAGAGGCACGTGACACCACAGTCACATGACAGGTCACATGATGTGACGTCATAGGCCTAAATGTGGTAGAAGAATCTAGAAAGATGACGTCAGGGCACATATATACAACATAGTAGCCTTGAGTAGGGAATGAAGTGGACATGAGGTTGTAGCATGGACATAAGGGCAGGCATAATTATTAGTAGCACAGACCATATGTACTTTGTATATATAGGACTCTAATTTAGCAGAGACTCCTTGTCGAGTTCTCTTGTGAACTTCCCACTCTATATCCTAATAAGAGATTTACTCATTTGTGTTATCATTTGTCATTGTGATAAGTGGTTGCTACAATATTCCTCATATCCACTTCATGTTTTACTTAAGGCTACTATATATACACCATGTGCCCTGATGTCATCTTTCAGATTCTTCTACCATGTTCTAGGCCTATAATGTTACATCATGTGATCTGTCATGTGACTACAATGTCATGTGCCTCTTCATTGTCCAAAAGAAAATCAAAAAGAGAAAAGAACACAAAATTAATATAAAATCAGAGAAATTAAATAAAAGAAAGGAAAAATTGTCAGTGTCCAAAGTGTTCCATAACAACTACTGTCTTCAACTCTAACAGACCAAGTTAGCTAAGTAGAAAAGGAGAAAGGGTTATTCTTTCTAGTATTTTTTTTCTATAATATATTTAATATGAATAATCATTACTGTTATTATATCTCTGTTTCAACTATGTGATTTAAATTCTGTTTATGTATGAAACTAAGTCTATCTCTGGTATGAGTAGTAAACACCAAGTCCAATCTTTGTTTATTTGTAATATGACTAAGTCTCTTCTAATACAAAACCTTTTTTTTTAAACTTTATTTGTATGATCCTAAGTTTACTTCTACTGCCCAGTTCTAAATATGAAACCTTTATGAGGCAGTCTTTTTATTGGTTTTTCCTATAAATTTCTAGCTTTTTACTTCTTTTTATAATGTCTTTTTTTATATTTGGGTTCATTGTTTACTCATAATATCTTCTTTTCTGTTTACAAGTTTCTATTTTTCATATCTGTCTCTATTCTCTTTCTTTCTATAAATAGAATATATTCTCACATTCTACTCATAATTGAGTTAAATTCACTTTAGTTTTAGTAAGACTGCTCAATATTCTTTTATATGACCAGATTATAATTTTTGCTTGCAAGAGTAATTCATTCTTAAAACCTTTCTTACTTCAAGTTTCACATGTTCATTTCTATCACAAACTATCTGGTATAATCAGTCTGAAGGTAAGTCTCTTAAAGCATACTTAAACAAGTTTACTTTTTGTAAAAGCCTTCTCTAGTTCATCTTTACCATATTATTCTAGTAGCCATTTTTAGTAAATTTACTAGAGAGTTCATTAATACTTATTTCAAGCTTATAAATACATTGTCTAACATTATCCACTGTTGTTAATATTTTTCTAAAAAGAGACTATATTGGACTTCTTTTGCATAGCCATTGATTTTCTTGCTGAACCTGTTATAAGCATTCTAGAATGGATTTTCTATTTTCTTATAGTTATTGACTATTTACAGCACATCTTTCTTAAATACATAAATAGTGATTCTGGTACTCTCACAAAAACTAATTATACTAAGCAACTTTCTAAAGTCAAATATACTTATAAAAGATTTAAGAAAGAATATAAGGCATTGTGTTCTACAACTCCTTCTGTTACTGTCTCTTCTAGCTTTTAAGCCTCAGCTTTAACTAGCCAGCCTTCTGTAATCACTCAGAGCAAGGTACAGGTCTTTATTTTCATATTTTATTCTTTTCTAGTTGCTTTCCTATTTTTTTGTTTATCTGTTCTAGTACCACCATATTAAAGAGAATACTCTTTCTTTAGCAACTAGTACTTCTAATATTAAACAGTCTGGCAGTAATGATATAGAGATCATCATACTAGCTTTCTACAATTATATTCCTAAAGGTTTTCATTTGCAAACTACTGTTTATGCCTTTCCATTCACTGTCTTTTATTTATTCTCAAGATCCTTCCTAAGTTTCTATGTAAGTAAATAATACTGGTGGCCCTTCTGTATCCCTTCTTCAAAATTTGCTACCCATAGTGAGCCTTTATTATTTGCTAAATCTTTTTAAACTCATCATAATTTCTAATTCTAGTTAGCTTAGTGAGTTTTTCCTAAACTACTTTTTTGCAAGTGTTTTTTTTGTTTTACCATTCTGTCTTATTCCAATAAATTATTTCTTTCATGTCTAAGATAGATCTTCTTAGTGATGGTAATTATTCTATCATTTTTGTTTTTCATGAGTACTCAACTCTATGCTTTTTCTTAGCTCAGATCTTGTTCAATATAACTCTGTTATTTTATTAGCAGGGTACTACTCTTCAGAGTGACATTGCTATGATTTCCAGCAAGCAGATCATAAATTTCATTCTCTTCTAGACCTCCACTAATATTCTACAAGCCATCAACAATCTTAAGTACACCACTTACCAATATAAGAATACTACTAATAAGTATGACTAGATATTCCATATCTAGAAGGCCAAGAATGCCAAGTCTTGTTAGAAGCAGTAGCTATCTGATTTATTTGTTTCTCAATAACTAATCAATGAATGCTGGGAGTCTAGGCTTCTCTTTTTTCTTTGTTCTTTTCTACTTACAAGTAACTCTAGTCTAAACTGCCTACTAAAACATCTTCCTCAGATACTTTCTTGACTGAGCTCTTTTCTAACTTGTCTAAACTCAACTCTACCACATCTAGTAGAGCTTATACTTCATATCTGAATATTATTTTCCTGTATAACAGATAAGAAATTACCCTGGAAGCTACTACTTTATTCTACTACACCAATTCATCTAATTCTGCTAAAATGAAAGCTTTTCTCTTCTATCATAAAATAAACCACTCACTTATTTATGATATCTAAACCTTGGATATACTTTCAGAGATTTAGAAGTTATTTAGAAGTTCAATAATGATAACAATAATAATAAGAAATAAATAATAATAATTGATGTTGTTGAGTCTGAGGTCTAATTCTCAGATATATACAAAATAGTAATGGTTTATATGCAAACTATTTCTATTATATGATCAAAACTTATATCTGATGAAGCTGTTATTTATTATAGTAGATATCAGGATAATTTTAAAAGATAACCAATTATGTTACTACATTAATATTTTTATATCTCTATGAATACTAATCTTCATATGATGTATAATATATTATCAGAGCAAGTCTAATTGTGGGAATCTGTTCAGTAATTCCCAAGATAATAGCCAATGAAACTTGTAGTTACTGATAGTCTAATATCTCAGTAATCTGTTGTCACTTTTGTATATCTCATATATGTTCAAATAGCCCTTATTTGGAGCTTTCCAGTATGACTTGGTTTGTGAGAATTGGTCTATTAGTTGTAGAGATATAAGTTGAATGAAATTTGTAATATTTTCAGTTATCTGATTACTATCACAGGACTTAGATATTGAGGTTTTATCTTCCTATCTGCTAATAATTCTATGGCTAAGTTCTTTACCAGTACTAAACTATCTGGCCCTAATGTGAACTCTTTAATCTTATATTAGACTTCATTCTTGAAATATAATACTGTTACAACTTAAGTCTCAAAGTGTTAAGATGAAAAATAAATCTTGTATTGGGTTAACACAAGAGAACTTGATAGGATTCCAAGTACAAAGTGTTTACTATTAACATATGACAAACATGCTGTATGATATTATTATTCCAGAACCTTTCTATATCATTTTATGTAATACATGATCATGTGACTGTGACTGTGATATGTAACACAATGTTATATAACAGTTTGTGGCAGTTATATATGGTATTATGCTAATCTTGAGTTCTAAATTCAAAATAGAAAAATATGAAATGAAATGAAATAAATAAAGTTCACTGTCTTCAACTTTGACAAATACCCTTTATATCTTCTCCTCTGTAAGTTATTTCTGCATCTCTTTTATGTAGCTAATAAATTTTATTAGTACATATATTCTTAAACTCATGAGTTTCTCTTGTGAGATGATTTTATTCAGATATGTTATCAGTGTCATAGATTGACTTCTAAGACTTCCACTTTCTGACTTCCAGTTAGAACTCTAATCATACCTAGGTATACTTCTGTATCCATGCTTGTTTGCACATATATCAGCATCTTGTATTTTATTTCCTAGTAACTTATCATTTAGACTTCCAGTTATTTTATATTCTAGAAACTATTTCTATAACATTTCCTTAGTTATTTCTACACTACTATTTCTCTAATTATAGTTCCAATTACAAACTTAGTATTAAGATCAAGTAGATACTCTGTAGTCTTCAGTCTAGAAATTAACTAAGAACCCAACTAATATTTGACTAAAAAGCCACCCAGAATCCTCTCTCACTTCTTTCTGATATATTAACATCTAAAATTACAACCATATAACAGACAGTGGGCATAACACATAAGTTAAGACCAAGGTTGTCATCCAAGATCATGTTACTTATCTGTGGATAAGCCTCCAAGCTTAATCCACAATCTGGATATTCTGCCTAAACTTATGGATATCCACATCCACATTGTAACAACCACTAGTCAAAAGACCAATAGCAACATAAGCAATAAATTTCAAGGTATTATAATTAATACCTTATATCTTCAAGATAGTTTGCCTTATAAACAACAGGTATTGGGGTTACTTTAATATAACTCAATGATCAGCTGTGCCATACATTAACAACATGTATGATTAGTAAGCACCTTATATAGTAATCAAGGCTTCATCATGTTTTTCTTACTGTTTTCTCATTTCTTACATATGTATTATACATGGTCTTTAGATATATATAGCTGTAGATACTATTCTGTATCTTTATGCTTGACCAATTGACTTCATCCCTCATTCTTACTCAAGTCTTCACCTAAGTTGCAACCTGAGCCAAGCTTAAGATTATAACATTTGGTAAAGTATCATCAGGCTCACCTTGTAAAAAGAGAGTGTATAGTAGTCAGACTACTGGAACATTCACAGTTTTAGACTGTTAGGAAGACAATTGATACTTGTAACACAGCCCATAGATAGCAGGACAGATCAATATCAAGGAAATAATACAGAGGCATTATTAAAACAGTTGGAATCATTGAGAATTACTGAAGATCACTGAAGAAGATACCTCAGAAGAAACAACAGAATATATAGACAAAATATCAGTAGCACCAGTACCAGCAATAGCACAGAATAAACAAACAGTCATGATAAAGAGCATAGTTCCTAATCTAGAATGGTTCAATGGGAATAGGACAAAATTTGAAGACTGGTAGAGGAAAATCAGATTATTTCTCAAAAACAACAGAGTAATAGAAACAGACAATAGGATAACTGCAATCATAGTCTGATTTAGAGAGGGTATAGCTAGTATTTATGCCCAGAAGAAGCTAGATTAGCTTGAAAAAGAAATAGATATCTAGAATTGGGATGAGTTTGTTAGAGAACTCAAAATGATGTTTAGTGACAAGAGCAAGATAGCAGATGCCAAATGGAAGATTGAAACATTCAAGCAGGGCAAGAAGTATATTGCCAATTTTATGATTGAATTCAAATTGTTGGCCATGAAGGCTGAAACAGACAACCTACATGCCATATTCTTATTAAAAAAGAATGTCTGGATGGATATTATAAAGATAATACTAGGATATCCACCAATAGTAGCACTAGAGATACTTAGAGAATAGAAGATGGTGATCACCTCAGTAGAACAAGGATATGAATTCACAGAGAGCCAACAAGATTATAGAACAGAAACTGGAATGACATACAAAGGAAGAGATACACTCATAGACATTAGAAAAGCTAGAGACAATTTTGACAAAGACAGAAAGCCAAAGTGCTTCAACTGCAATATATATAAACACATGGCAAAGAAATACCAAAAACTAAAAAAAGAACAAGACACAAGAAAGTGCTGTAAATATGACAAGATAAAGCATATTGTCAAAGACTGCAGGACAGAATAGAAGATGAAGAACCACAGCATCCAGAAAGAAGCAGATAGTAAGAAGGATGAGAAATAAGAGGATTTTGGAGAAGATTCTGAGTAAGTACAGTCTGTATTTAAGGCTCAGAATTGATATGTTATTCCAAACCAATAGAACAACAAAGAGAGAGAGCTCAATGTATAGACTAACATCAAGACAGTAAATAGAAAGAAATTATGGTTATAAGTACTAATGAATTCAGGATGTACACATACTGGAATCAACAAACAACTAATGAAAGAAGAAAAAATTAAAACAGAACCTATGGGATAATCATTTGAAGTTTTCAATGCAGATAAAACCAAGAATGGAAAAGTTACATAATATGCACCACTGAAAGTCAAAATAAATGGATATAAGAAGCAAATCAATGTAGCAGTAATAGATCTGAATGGCATGTATATGTTCTTAGAATATGACTGGTTAGTCAAGCATAATCCAGAAGTAAATTGGAATACAGGAACTATACAGTTTACAAGATACCCAAAAAACTGTAGAATACAATACTAGGATATAAAGTTTAGGAATAGGAGAATACAACCAATGGATAACCAGAATAAAGGACACTAAGAAATAGAAATAGAACTGGATCTGACAAACCCAAAAGATCTTCCAGAGTATATTTGATCATTCACACACTTATTTAACAAGAAAAAGTTTGAAAAGTTACTATAAAAACAAGAATGGAACCACAAAATTAACCTAATAGAAGATTTATATAGAAGGTGGTGAAGTATATAGGAATAGAGCAGAACTAGTACTGGTTTCTTCCTCTGACTTATGCTCTGAACTTAACTCAATATTTGTAGATATTAGTGAGTTCTCTTCTTGTTTTACCTCATTAAAGATGTGTCCAAAGAGTTAAATGCCAAGGTTTATACCATAACAATAAAGAAAGATAAGGCATTGAACTAATGGTTGGATGAACAGATCAAGATGTTATAATCTCAAGACCTTAGAGTAGGTCAAGAAAGTGAACCTTGTATTAGGATCAACACAAGAGAACTCAATGGAGTTTCTAGTACAAAGTTGTCTACTTTATATACTCTATTAAATGGTTTGTACTACTACTAAATCTAGTCTACCCTAAAGACCATGTGTAAACTATAAGGTCAATATATGTTATGATGTTATCATTTCTAGAATGTTCTACCCTGTTCTATTGTGACCATGTAATCACGTAACAGTGATGTTATGCTAAACCTTAACCCTAAATAAAAAGAGCAACAAAAATGAAAAGAAAATAGAAAAATAAAAATAAAATAAAGTCCATTATTCACAATTCTAATACAAGACAGGATTAATTGTAGAATCAAGTTTAAGATATATAGTACTATGTTTTTACATTCTAAAGAAAGACAAATTACTATGATTGGTACAGGACTACAGAAAATTGAACCAACACATAATAAAGAATAAAATACCACTGTCTGTTAGAATTGAAAATGATGGACTTAGTCTTTATTTTATTTTATTTTATTTTCCTTTTATTTTCTCTTATTTTAAAGAGTCAAAGATGAAGAAGACAAAATGTGACACTGTCACAGGTCACATGATGTAGTCACAAAAGTCACACTCACATGATATGAGGGAACAATATAGAAGATTCTGGAAAGATGATGTCATAACAATATGTGGAATGCATGTTAATCTTAAGGCAAATGCATGGTCTTTAGGGTAGACTAGGAAAGTAGTAGCATGGACCATCATAGTTTAGTATATAAGATATAAGGTAAATATTTCTGTATGGAGTTTTTTATCAAGTTCTCTTGTGTTACTCAGTATAAGAGTATGTCTTTTACTCAACACAGAGTCTAAGTCATAATACTATTCTTAATTGGAAAAGTAATAACAATGTATGAATCAAGGAAGGAGATAAATGGAAAGCAGCATTTTTAATAAATAAAGGCTTATTCAAACCTAAAGTGATGTATTTTGGACTATGCAATTTGCCAAGAACATTCCAAAGAATAATAAACAGCATCTTCCAAGAATTATTGCATGAAGGAGTACTGGTAAACTATATGAATGACTTCATAATATCTGCCAAGACCAAGAAAGAACTAGATGTTATAGTACACTTAGACACTAACATTTTTCTTTTTATTATTTATTTTTCTTGATTTTAATATTCTTTCTCTTTTGATTTTTCTTTTCTTTTCTTTTTATTTTCTTTGACAATGAAGAGGCATATGATGTAAGGTCATAGGCCTAGACTTGGTGAAAGTTGGCTAGAAGAGGCTAGAAAGATGACATCAGGGCATATATATACAGCATAGTGTCCTTATGGAAAATATGAGGTAGAAACATGAACTACACATGAATATTAGGGTAAGGTTATTTATCATTAGCACAGACCATGTAACTATTGTATAAATATGGTAGCAATATATTAGAGACTCCTTATCAAGTTCTCTTATAATCCTCACTTGATATCCACCTTGAGATTTATTGCTTATGTTGCTATTGGTCTTTTGACTAGTAGTTGCCACAATACTAGAAGAACAAACCATTCACTTTTTAAAGATAGCAGAAAAGTACAATATCTGTTTCAAACAATCAAAGTGTGATTTTTATATTAAAGAAATTCCAATCCTAGAAGTAGTAGTTGGAAGAGAAGAAGTATGAATGGAAAATGATAAAGTTAAGGCAGTCACAGAATAAAAGATCCTTACCAAGATAAAAGAAGTAGAAAGCTTCTTAGAGTTTGCAAACTTCTATTAACAATTCATTAAGAATTTCAGTTATATGGCAAGATCTCTTAATGAACTCAAAGGGAAGAAAGAGTGGAGGTGGAATAACAAACTTAAAGAAAAAATCACAAGTTAATCCATACTTGCACTTCTGAAAAGAGATAGTAAATTCTGAGTTAAAACGGATACTTTAGAACATGCAATAGGAGGAGTTCTATCCTAGGAACAAGAGAAAAAATGGAAACCCATCATATTTTTATCAAGAATAATGCAACAGGTAGAAAGAAATTACAAAATCTATAACAAAGAACTACTTGCAATAGTAAAAGCTTTTACAAAGTGGAGACAATACCTACTGGATGCCACAGAGAGATTTGAAGTCTGGATAGACCATGAAAATCTCAAATATTTCAGAGAACCACACAAGTTAAATGGACAATAAGCAAGATGGTACTTAAAGTTGCAAGATTACAATTTCACACTATACTATATACTAGAAAAGACAAATATCAAAGCTAATGTACTATCAAGAAAAGATCAAGTGAATACTATGGAAGATAACAAGGATGTGCAGCTACTCAAGGAAGAAATATGAATAAGGAAGACTATTATAGCAGAAGTGAAAATCATTTGAAGAAATCAAGTGGTAGAAAAAACCACCTTACTAAAAGAAATATAAAAGAACAGTACCAAGAAACAAGAGGTTTTAAAAGAATTAGGAAAAGATGAAGGACAAGTATGGGATAGTCTATGTTGAAGGAAGAATATATTCCAAACAACTAGAAACTATGAGGGCAAATTCTACAAGAAAATCACAATCTATCTAACAAATGTAGGATATCTAAGACAATAGCAAATGTCTGAGTTAATTAGGAGGAATTACTAGTGGCTAGAAATAAAAGGTGATGTCAAGAAATATATTCAAGAATGCACCAAGTGTCAACAGAACAAAGTGCAACATATAAAGAAAGCAGAAGAACTTTATCCACTGAAAATACCAGAAGGACTATAGTATCACAAAATGAACTACTTACTTATTTGTGATATCTGAACCTTGGGTGCACTTTCAGATGTTGAGGAGTGATTCAGAAGTTCACTAATGATAACAATGATGATTAAGATAAATACAGATAATAAAGGATAAAAATTGATAAAAATTGATGTTGTTAAGTCTGAGATCTAATCCTCAGACACAGAAGTATATATACAAAATAGTGATGGTTTGTATGCAAGCTGTTTTCATCACATGATCAAAACTTGTACCTGATGGGAGCTGTCATATGTTATAGCAGCTGTCAGGCTAATTTTAGAAGATAACTAATTATATCACTATATTGATATACTTATATCTCTATCAATACTTATTACCATGAAATATACCATATATCATTGGAAACAGTTTGATATACACTTTCCAACACAAGGTTGATCATGCAAATCTGTCTAGTCATTCATGAGATATTAGCAAATGAAGCTTTTATAGTTACTGATGATCTGATATCTCAGTTGTTTGTTGTTGCTTTTGTACATCCCATATATGTGCAAATAGCCTTCATTTGGAACTTTCCAGCACAATTTGGTTTGTGAAAATTAGTCCACTGTTTGTAGAAATACAAGATGAATAAAGTTTGTGATATATAGCAGGAAATTGACATCAACATCATAGGACCACTTCTAAAATCAAAAGATAAGGACACTATAATGGTTATAGTAGATCAATTCACTAAGATGATCAGACTAAAAGCAACAACTATAGCAATATCATTGAAAGAAATTGCTAAAATCTACCACGATGAAATTTGGAAACTACATAGGATACCAAAAAGAATTCTCAGCAATAGAAGACTACAATTTGCCTCCAAATTCATAGAAGACTTGACAAAGGCACTAGGAATGAAAAGAACATTATTAACAGCCTATCATCTTTAAACAAATAGTTAAACAGAATAAATGAACTAAGAGATAGAAAATTTTTTGTGATATTATGTCAATTATCAGCAAGACAATTAGACCAAATGGTTATCAGCAGCAGAATTCCAATACAATAACAAGAAACATGCAGTAACAAGTTACACTCCATTTGAACTTAACTTTGGAAGACATCTATAGAAAGAAAATCTTACTGTGAAAACAGAATTACCAAAACTGGAGATTTTCCTTCAAGAACTACAAGAAAGTTGGGAAGTAGCAAAGAAGTCAATGGAAATGGCAAAAAAAGCCATAAAAAAGTAGTTTGATAAGAAAAGGAGAAATCCACAAGTACTGAATGTTGGAAACAACATATGGCTGAAGGCCAAGAATATCCAATCAAATCAACCCTCAAAAAAGCTAGACCAGAAAAGATATAGACCTTTTCAGATCTTAAAAGACATTAGTTAAGGAGTATTTCAGCTGGAACCACCAGAAGGATAGATAATTCATAATATGTTCAACAAAAACCTGCTGACAAGATATAAAGAACCCTAGTTTAAAGGACAGTATATGGAGTCAGCACCACCACTAGACATTATCAATGAGAAAGAAGAGTATGAAGTAGAAGTTAGGAATTACAGAAAATGATGATGTGGCATACAATTTTTGGTTCATTGGAAGGGATATGGCAACAAACATGACTAGTGAATATCCGAAATGGGATTGCCACATGCAAAGAAGGCAATTGAAGACTATTGAACAAGAGTTTCAAATCAAAATCTATAAAAGGAGCATAAAACTCCAAATCAACATCTCAAAATACACTAACAATGAGAACTCAGACTCAAATGGCCTAACAATTCACAACTGCTCCCACTTCCTCTAATCTATACATTTCTCACACTGTTAACAACATAGATTTGATCACCATTTTGAATAATAAAAGAAAGGATTAGACAAAGAAATATCACAAAATCATATGAGAAATTGAGACAATAGCTGACATTCAAATGCAATTACAAAACATCATCAAGTTAGCAGGAGTAGCCAACATATAATTGGCCATGATTAAGACTACCATTTTACAAGTAAGTGGTGAATACAGAACAAAAAAAACTAGAGACATATTCAGTATATTAGAAAACCTATGAGATATTATCCAAGGAAACATAAAAAATCAAGCTCATTACATTCAAGCATTATTAGCTGATGAACTAGACACATGCAAAGGCAAAGGAAATTCTCAAACAGTTGATCATATTAAGAAAATACAAGATGTATACAAAATCAATCATCTAGACATTAAACAACCAATGATAATTGATAAGGGAAAGCAAATACAAGATAAAGAAGTCTTCTTATATAAATCCTATGATATATCATCAAAATCAAGTCAATATAAAATATCAGAGCCAGCATTTATCCAAGATGAAATCAATAATCTAGAAAAGCACATAAAATTCATGCAATCACCAGTAAAGACAATACCATTTTATCCACCACCCCACTATAAATCTCTTTGACCAAAAAGAGAACAAGATAAGCAATACTGGAACAAAGTTGCTATTGAGTTTTTAAAACAGAAACATAATACAGACATGACAAGCCTACTTTGTTGCATTAACATTATAAGGGAAATTAATCATTAGACCAACAAAAAAGATAGTCATATCATACATAGTTGGAGACTTAGCATTGCTAAACTAGTTCATATAGACATTAATGCTAAAAAGGGAGTATTGTTATGATCAATACCTTATGTCTTCAAGATAGTTTGTCTCATGAACAATAGGTGTTAGGGTTACTTTAATATGACTCAATAATCAGCTGCACTATGAATTAACAACATGTATAATCAGTAAGCATCTCACATAGTAATCAAGGCTTCATCATGTTTTTCTTACTGTTTTCTCATTTCTTACATATGTATTATACATGGTCTTTAGATATATATAGCTGTAGATACTATTCTGTATCTTTACACTTTACCAATTGACTTCATCCCTCATTCTTACTCAAGTCTTTTCCTAAGTTACAACCTCAGCCAAGCTTAAGATTGTAACACAAGGCAGATATTAAGTGGGGATCACAAGAGAACTCAACAAGGAGTCTCCAATGCATTGCTGCCCTATTTATACAATGAATACATGGTCTGTGCTAACAATAAATAACCCTACCCTAATGTCCATGTATTGTCCATGAGTACATCATATATATACCATGAGGTAAATATGCTGTTAACATATACCTTAACATCATCCTTCTAGCCCTTCTCCCAGAGTCTAGGCCTATGACCTCAAATCATGTGACATATCATGTGACTGCAGTCATATACCTCTTCATTGTCAAAAATAAAAAGAAAAAGAAAAATTAAATCAAGAAAAATAGATAAAAGAAAAGAAAAATGTTAGTATCCATGCACATCATAACAATCTATTTCTGAATAAGTTTCCATACTTTATCCAACTATTTTCTATGTGATTAATTACAGATAGTCATTCAAAGTGAGTTTTATCCTGATATTACACTCTTAGCACATGAACACTCAAAACAGTATATTACACTAGTTGATTTTGATTTTCAAACTAAGGAACTACAAAGTATCTACATGTCTTAAATACTGGTACTAAGACTATCTGAGAATTGAAGGAGACAGGTAACTACTCTAGATATACTAAAGTCCTTAGAAATTGAGTCTGAAGTTCTATAGAGATCATAAGAAACCATGTGATTAGTAATAGAATAATTGGATATGAAAAGAAACTAGATAGATTTGTACTGGGAGAGGATAAGTAGGTAGAAAGAAAAATACTTTCTTCCACAGATGTTCTGAGCAGATTGGATGTTAAAGAAATATTATCCATGATGTAATTGAATAAATTGGGTGTATTCAGATAGATATAAGACATAAGACCAGTAAAAATATTGTTAGTAGAATATTCTGAAATGTATTGGTACTTGGTTACTTCTCATAGATAGTACTGGAGAAGCTCTAAGGTTTTGTTAGTATTAATGTGTTATGATCTTAAGTTCTTAGAGTAAGACAAAAGAACAACTCTTATATTGAGTAACACAAGAGAACTCGATAGAAATCTCTTTACAAACTAATCTACCTTTTATACTACTACCCATAGTCCATGCTCACTACTGTGCACCCTACCCTAAATGACCATGTGTAGAACACGAGGTCAACATGTGGTATCTATATTGTGTGACGTCATTTGTTCTAGAACCTTCTACATTGTTCTCCCAAGTCTCATGACTAATATTGTGACCACACTACCAGATTGTGACTGATGTGACAGTGTAACCAATCACTTCTAACCCTAACCCTAGCTGTTCTAAAAATAAGAAATGAAAATGAAAATGAAAAATAAAATCTAAGTCCACCATTTGTGAACTTGACATAATGGGGTTTATAGAGTAGTCACTCAAATTAGACATTGTTCAAGAAGTAAGAAATGAGGAGAGAGGTTAAGATATGAAGGTAGGCAATCTAAGACTAACAGAACAATAATGCTTTGAGGTTTTAGAAGAAAGATTCTGTTCTGCTATTAGAACAACTGAGTAAAGTCCATGGAGTTTAATAAAGTTTGTGCTCAAAGAGAATCCTAAGCTATATTGTCTAAATAAAGTATACATAGTACTTATTTTCAGAAAATCTTAAGAGAATAGAATAAGGTCTTCTAAAGATGATAGCTATTCTAAATACCACTCAAGTGCATTCCAATCTAGCAGAAAAATAGTAATATAACCAAAGAATAATTGTGCCCAGATTATTATGACTCAAGGCTCAAGAATTAGAGTCAAAAGTTAAACCTTGGATTAGGTAGATCACAAGGGAGTTCCTAGTACAACATATCTACTTTATATATACTACCACAGGTGGTCCATGCTACTACTGCATCTAGCCTACTCTAAAAACTATGTATAAACCATAAGGTCAACATATATTAAGCATATTGTATGATGTCATTGTTCCAGAAGCTTCTACCATATTCTTTTGTGACCACATAACTGTGTGACAGTGACATCATGCTAAACCCTAACCCTAAATAAAAGAGAAATGAAAATAAAATGAAAATAAGAAAAATGAAACCAAGTTCAACATTCACAACTCTAACACAGATGGTTAGAAACTCTAATAAAAGCATCTAGAAGATCAAGTGAGAAAGAAAAGAGGTTTACAGCAACAACAGATGGGATAGAACAATGTTAGTATATAGTACTTGGTAGAATTTAATGGTAGAGAGTAAACCCCATAGGGTCTAATACAGGCATTAGCAGTGATTGTTGAATGCTGGAATTTCATGTGAGAGCTGATCTCCTTACAAACACTAACTGGTATGGAGTTTAGATAGGAGTAAACTCTGCTGTGAAAGACCAAGTACTCATATGGTTTGAGATGGGAGAAAGTCCACTATGAAAGATGTAAATACTTGGGATTGGACTTTGACATATGATATAAGTACAAAAATTATAGGAGTCATATGGACTGTAAAGCATATACTAGAGATATAGTTAGTAGAAATGTCTTACAAGCACATCACCT
>Ga0157364_1000625_pt1:7500-25614 | contig 25614 bp, 12 predicted proteins | sample AttsexASBM2_FD_111476 | JGI IMG/M metagenome (GOLD analysis project Ga0157364, IMG submission 111476) | Fungus gardens microbial communities from leaf cutter ant in Ribeirão Preto, State of São Paulo, Brazil - Atta sexdens ASBM2 | ecosystem: Host-associated > Fungi > Mycelium >... | reverse complement strand
CCGCGGAGCAACAGCCGCGTCCGGATCTGATCTATCTACTCGGCAATTCATCCGGTGACTTCACGGTCGCCAAAGAAGCCCCAAGAAGCATCAAACATTTCCGATGAGATCCATGGAGCAATTCTTAGATAGCAAGCACTAGCTCCTGGTGCGACTTCATAAAAAGCAATCAAAGATAAGATCGAAGAGAATGAAACGCACGTAGTGGTCATTATAGCGGTTCCTTCTGATCCTAGAAAACGTCCGAAAAAACCTGCTACGGAACTACCGAGCAGGGGCAAAAATACGATAAGTAGATACATAATTTCGAGTGTGATCAGACAACCAAAAATCAGACAATGACAGAGCGGCCTGTGATTGAGTGATAGATTGATCGACGCCCGAAGAACGCTCGACCGAAGGAATGAGTCACAAAGTGAATTGTAAGCCCCAACGACAAACGAACCTAGGAGAGGGGCATTTTCGGGGACTAGCCCGCTTCCCATTAATCAAGAGGGCAATTGCCCGGTCCTCTTTCATGTGGAATCGTTTTAGATTGTACCCAAGCCCGCCTCCACTTTCTTATGTGAAAGAGGTGCTTGCTTTATGAAACTTCTTTCTTCGATCGGAATACGGATGAGATCAGAAAGGCCGGGCAAACGATGCAATAGCTTCTGTTAGAGCAAAGCCCAAAATGGCATAACCAAATGATTGTTTAGCCAATGATGGATTTCGCGCCACGGAATGAATCGAGGAACTAAGGACGTTTCCAATACCGACAGCAGCTCCCGCTGAAGCAATTGTAGCAGCTCAGGCACCCATTGATTTTGCACCTTCTAACATCTCGAGTTGAGAATTCTCGTCACGCTTTAACATTCACTATTTTATGTTATAGATTCCTCGTCGATTCTTCCCCTCTTTCTTTTTCTCTTGGACATCTCAATGGAAATGCAAAGCATTCTTTTCGATCTTCTATTAAGGTACACTGAACAGGAACCCAATCTCGATGAAAGTACAAGCAACTCCATCAAAAAGCCTTCTTTCTGCTCTGTATTTCTTAAGTCAAGTAAAGACCAATCAAAACCTTATGGGAAAGATCACTCCTAAATGCGACCCTTCTCTTATATATGATAACATTCGCCATGGATGATACGATTCAAAGAGACAAGATCCGATTCCTTCAGCTTATTCGATAGCAGTCTTCTATCAAACAGCGGATACGACAAGACCACTTGTTGCAACAAGAGGAAACCCACACACTAAGACTAGGGGCATTAGATAGCGAAAGTCCCATAGCGTACTCTCGATCTTCTCTTATTCAATAGATAGTTTCATCGAGCCACTCCTAAATGCAACCTTTTTCTTATTATAAGAAACTCGCCATAACCGGATTAGGAGGCAGTCCCAAGAGTTAAGGAGAGTTTGAGCTTTGAACATTTTGGGAAAAAACAGGATTGCACGAGATTGCGTTGAAACAAAGAAATTGGTCAGTCTGGAATCTCTTTTCTTCCCACCAAGGCTAGCTGCCCTCAGTCCCTTGTTTTCATTCCAGTCTCGGTCTAATATAATAGTGCTTCTTCCTAGCTGCTATTAAATCTACTGCTAGAATGGAAGAATCCCCAGCTCTTGTTCTCGGATTTCCACTAAGGCTCGGAACTGAACTAACTGCCTGAAAGGTTTAGGCTTTCCTTGCCTTGTCCAATAGGCTGTTTGCAGGATAAGGCGAGACATATAGAGATATCTCATTAAGAGAGGACGGGACTCCTTTCGAAGGGCATATGGGATGCCTTTGCCTATAGTACAGTCGCTATCTTCATCGACTCTAGATGTAGGTAGATATCGGGTCTTCTTCCTTCCACGAAGAAGTGAGTCATTCAGTGAATAGTCCCACAAGTATGTAGAAGAGTTCGTACCAGCAGTGGAATAGTAGTCCACAAGCTTTCTTGGTCACCGGACAAAAAACATATAGGATATATAGCCTGCTTCCTCTATTTGGAGTGTTATCATCTGTATCCCGCTGCTTTTTTCCTGAGTCTTGTTCTGTAGGTGCTAATGGTTCTGGCAGGGGAGCTGGACCCCATTGAAATTGACTGAATCATTCTAGCTGTTGCGGTGTGCTGTGGTCCTTCGAGCTAACCGGGCTAACGAAGTAGCTCTCCCGATAGGTCGAGTCAGTTCAGAGCGAGAGAAGAAGGAGCGATAACAACAATGATACCGGCTCTTTTATATGGGGAAAACAAATAGAGGGGCTTGCCCAGCCGGGGTAATGATCACCCTCAGTTGAGGTTGCTTTCCCATACCGCAGCGAAGAGGATGTTCTTTAACACCTAGCGCCCACACGCCGTCGATGGCTGATGCCGATAACCGATGCCGATTGCCGATTGGGGACATTCATTATATATAGAAGGATTTCGCCCGTTTAGCTACCTCCGCTCGGACCAGTGGAAAGAGCCTCGATACAACTTGCAGGAGAGTTAGAAATGCCTTGTGGGGAAGGGAGCTATCAGAGATGGGTTTTCCCTTATTCAAGAAGACCGACAACAGCGGAAGATAGTTTGACACGGAGGAGCTCAAAAGCAAAGCACCAAAGCTGGCTTGACTGATGCGGAACATATACTCTTTAGGTTAAGCTGGAAGACCAAACCCTAGCTCCCATTCATTCAACGAAGACAGACCCAGGTCTTAGGACGGACATGCTTAAAGCAATCCACTACCAGAACAGAAAGAGGGAAGTATGCGCTATCGAGGAAGTACTTACATTAAGATGCTTATCACCTGAGGTAAGTAAGGATTATCTCCACTCCAGAACTAAAAAGAAAAGAAAGAACCACAACTGCCAGCTGCAGAGATAGATAATAGATATAGGATCTTGGAACCACCAAAGCGGATCGAGCACCGCTAAGGTAGCAGGATGCAGGACCCGCACAAGCCGGACATTCTTTAGTAAAAGATCGCGCCTCTTACCCATGTCACTGAGACCGAAGTACTGATACCATACAATCAAGACAGAGCTAGACAGATAAGACTTAACCCCTGAACGAGGAAGACAACAATCTCGCTTCTATCTCAGACTTCTGCTTTATCAGGATTGCTTGACTGGACCATCTAGCTGGAGGTGTCGTAGGCCGAGGAAGAGGAGAATCCAATTTCTTGGCTTAAGAGGCCGGGTTCCCGAAAACTATACCAGGTTCTAAGGAGAAAAGAACCAAAAATGGACATATTTTAGCAAAAAGTTTAACAACAAAATACTACTTATTAGACGTTACCGACACGATCCCGAGAGGCGAGAACTCTTCTTACGAAACTCTTGCAGCAGACATAAGAACAACAAAACAAAGGAGATGATAGTAAGAAGAAAGTAGGGGATGAGAGATGAGAATACAAAAGATTTCGACTGTTGAATTCGAGTTCCCACTCTTAGAAAGCGAGGGATAATGCTGCTTTTAGAGTTAGAGTCCGGATTGAAGTTATAGCTCTTTCCGGATAGCCTCTTCCTGGGTAGGGAGGGAGAGGCGAGTTCTCGGTTAAGCAGGAAAGCGGTGATCGGCATCCAGTCTTCCCATCCATCCTAAACTAAGAAGAAACCCTCACTCCAATCCTCACCAGCCGGGGGATGTTCTCCTTTAATGCCAGTTTATTAGTGAAAATGGTTCTATGCCCAAATCACGTTCTTTCTTCTCCTTACTGTCGAGCGTCTTTGAACCTAAACTTGTCCGTCTTCAAATGCAGTTCTAGCTATTGGAGCTAGAGTGAGCGAAGGGATTTCCTCGCATTAGGATAGCCAGACGCTTCTGTAGCTTGAGCAGGAAACGAAGGTAATACCAGGAAATAGTCAAGGAAAGTAGCCCACTCTTATAGCCGCGGTAAGATCCCAGCTAATGTGCTCCAGAGCCGTGTTCCTTCCTCGTCTTGAAGCTGTATCTAGTGGAAAGTCGAAGTCCCCGGATGGCTAACTAGTTCCATTTCCCTCTCTCCCATTGAGTTGGGACCGTCTAAGATGTCAAGTTGGGCTAAGTCTTTCTCTGTTAGGTTCGCTTATTGAACGTATCCGCCGGATGCTAGTATCCTAGCTGTGCGCTTTGATCTCATATACGATAAGAAAGATGCTGCTATTTCCTTAGTTCCCTTCCCAACCCAAGGGTAAGGAGTCGGTCAAGGGGGAATCCCATTTCTTTGTTAGGTTGGATCTTCCCCAGGCCCCGGAACAAGAAAAGTCTAACTTCCTTCACTAGATGCGGCTGTGGGAGCTCTTTCTAGCTAGCTTCTTTGCCGATTATCTTCGGTGTAAGAAAGTAAAGCCCCCTTCCTCGTTGTCTACGGCAGCTACTTAACTTCGTATATAGCCCGATATTGGCGAGAACGAGAATATGGATAATTTGCTCCCGGCCTTTCGGGGTATGTTATGATATGATCAGTTTCTTCCTTAACAACTTTAGAACTAAGAACTAGAGCCATCCACCCTTAACTCAACTAGAACGTGCTTTAGACCATCCGTAACTGCTTTTCTCAGTGAAAAGAGGATCATCTGCCCTATCAAGGCAGTCTAAACTCTCAACCAAAGGAAAGAAGAAAGAAGTCTTTGGATCCCCCGCTTAATCGGCATCAAGGAGAATCTCCGGTTGAAGGCCGCATATCTTTTGATAAAGCAAATCCTCCTCCGGTAAGGGGAGCAATCGAGGAAGCTGGTGATGGAAGATGATCCAGCCTTGCCTGCTTTAGATAATGAATATGCCGGGCTGGGCTGGAGACGGGCTTCGAGAGCAGGCACAAGATAAAGGAAGTACGGTTCGGCTCCTTCCTAAGCTTGAGCTTGACCAAAAGAAGTATGCAGCAGCTCAGGGCAGAAAAGGGCAATCCATGATAGAACATTTTCTTTAGGCTGGCTTTTTCGTAGCTCCACCAGCATCGCTTGCTCCGAAACCTATATTAATGTAGCAGCTTATAACATTAGTTCTGGGCTCATCAAACTACGACAGCTTCAATTGTGCAATGGAATGCTTAAACCCTGCTTTCCTAAGGCAAGGTTAATCGCTCTTAGATAGGCTCCTCTAGCCCAATCGTCCAAGACGAAGAGGAAGAGGAGTTGGTTTCTTTAAGCGGGCTTTCCCGGAGAAGAACCGGAACTCATCAACTGCCGGATGCCTAAGAGAAAGTAAGTGGTAAGGCAGCTGGAACATCAAAGATTTCATTACATGAATTATCTAGGCAAAACAAGCTGCCGGTTGGGTTGCTTAGAACAAGACAACCAAAGAACAAGGGCATCCCCCCGCTCCCATTTGTTGCGTTATGGCACTGTCGATATGTCACGGCACGATGCGGCATTTTAAATCCAAACCATTGATCGGCATCGGAAACCGGCATTCCGGCATGATAAAAGGCCATTCAGCGAGGATATTCTATTTAAGAGGGACTTGCCCTAGAGGCCTTTCCTGAACCTTTTCCCGCCCCAGTCTAGTCTAGTTTCCAGGAAGCAGTACCGGTAAAGAAGCGAAATCGATAAAGTTGCAAAAAGCTCCGCCTCTTTTTTTCATCAATGCCATTTCTGCCCCAGTTGTATGATAGAGGGATTCGGGTAGGCGATGCCGTTCTCAGCGGGATAATAGATCTGACTACTTGCTATTCTTTATTGAGCTCGGTTAGACTTCAAAAATATAGAAAGGTCTCACATGAGATTGATGCCCTTAGGGGGTCAGTCTTCGTCAGATGCGCTTTCGGGAACAGGAAGAAGGTTAGTTTCGGAGTTCAGACTTCCTTGATGGGTCACCCTTCCAGCTTTTGTGTTTTGGTAAAGACGATGTCCTAAGCACAACGACAGGAGATTCTGCTGGTATCGAGGGGTACGCATTCTTCCTGATTCTATCTGCTCTTTCAAGGCGTCTTATAGCACTTCTCTCTTTTTTAGCAGTTGCTGGTCTGTATCAGTTGTATCTGTTCTTGGTCTTGGGTCTTCTATCTGCTCTTTGTCTTCCTTGGCTAAGGAGCGATTCCCCGGAGCTCTCATTTGTCTTTGTTCTTGATCAAGGCAGCTGAGGTCCCCTCACTCTATAAAATGTCGGAGTAGGAGTCTCGGTACTTTAACTATATATGGGGCTACTTCCTTGCCTTCTCTTTTTCGCAAGACTTCCTGTCTCCTTGCCTTGACTCGCCTTAAGCAATAGGGTTCACGAGACGTTGGAGGGAGCCCGAGGCGACTGAACTTGAACTAGGGCAGCTGCGAGAGTTAAGGCTGTTCTATTATAGTTAGAGCCAGCTGCAGTTGCTTCTTTCCGGTTCTTGCCTTCCGCTATTCCTGACAAGGAAGAGAGTAATGGGCGCCCTTATCCCTAACCGTCTAGATGTTCTTGGAAAGTGTTCAATAAGACTAGTCCCAACCCTCTTCAGCGGGGCTACGGGAAAGACAGTGAATGAATTCCCAGTCAAGCCGTCTCAATCCATCTTTGTTGGAGCAGGTCAGACCCTTTTCATCGGTAGTTGCGGCCAGTGGCATGGGCGGGGTACGGTTTAATAAATAAAGTAGATGTTCCGCGGCTTGGGGCTTCGTCCTTGCTCTTAGAGTTGAGCGAGGAGTTGATGAGCGAAGCCACTTGACCGATGAGGTGAAGGAGTGAGGACTGACCTTTTATTTCTTTGGTGAATGGGCGGGTGTCTTCGCCCTAAACGACTGACTTTTTCTCAAAAGGGAGCCACTATTCGAACTTTAGAGTCCGAAGACTCATAAGGGAGGACCCGTACGCCCTTAATTCAAGCAGTTGGCGGGGGAATTCTATGTGTTAGCGGAACTGGATAATCCCAGGAGATGGGTCTGATGTCTGGAAGGAGGTCTTACCACCGAGTCATATGTCCTGGCGCAAGAGCCTTTGTTCGTAGTGAAATGGCCCTTGGGGCTTTTGCACATCTTGGTCTCGGGGACACTTCTTCCATTAGGTAAAAACAGAGTGACTATTGTAATGATTCGTAGGAAAGAAAATCTATCTAATAGAAATACAGGGACGAAAGAGGAGAGGGCGAGAGAAAGAGAGAGAGGTATGGTAGAAAAGAAAAGGAAGACTCAATCCCACAATGGAAGCTCCTCATCCTCTGGTACATCCAAATCAACATGAAGTGGAAAAAACAAGTTTGTGGATCACCTGCCAGTTGCATCCAGTGGTCGATTGTAAATAATAAAATCCGATTTTTCATCACCTTCATGGGTCAAGACCTTCAAAGGTCCTCAAACGATATCTTGAAGCTGGAAAGTCCGTTAATTGACCACGTTCTAACATCTCCACCTAGAGCGGATAGGAGTGACTAAATCATGATAAAAGGCTGACTACGCCCCTACACCCCCTACAAGGAAGCTGAACCTAGAAGCGATAAGAGGTTGTTCTCTAACTGGCTTTCACCGCTTCAAATTGATGATCTCAAGCCGTGATCTAGTTCCAGACACCATGCCTGCTGAGCTGATCGCTTTCGTCCTTGATCCTTAATGGTATGGAGTCGGCCGTTAAGCTTGTCCTTGAATCGGGAGTCGATTGGTCTTCTGTGTAATGGAGCTCTTTTAGCTAGTCTTTCCTTGGCACTGTCACAACCCATTCAAAGAGCGTTTATCCTGCAACATCTGTAAAAGAAAGAACCGTTGTCCAGCAAAAGTTGGCACGAAGCCTCCTAGAATGTCAAATGAAAGAAATGCTTTCCCCACTACTCCTATTGATAGGACGACTGCTACTTTCAAATACAATAAAGATAGCTATTTCTTTCTCCTAGTGACTATTCCGAGTAAAGACTACTGACCTTAACCCGTTAACGGGATTTTTTACATTACTAAATATATTATGAAGAAAGGCTTCCGGCTATGAGGATGGCGAAACCTATTATCATCCATCCTTACATACAATAGAATGCAAAATGCATTTGTTTGAGATCTAGATGAGAATGAAAGCCTTTAAGCGGTTAAGTCAGCGAGACCAGTCACATAAGCCCCTTTAGAGATAAGAGCGGTTATTCCGAAAACAGCTTATTCTTTCAAAGAGCATTAAAAGACAAGTTAGGAAGTAAATTGGAAGCGGAATCAACATCAAAGGGAAGATTCGGGGATATCCCGCAAAACCAATTCTTTCACACTTGGCTAGGGCAATTACTCAGGGAATGCCATATTCAAGCAAGATAGCTTCGGATTCTGTTCATAGAGAGCCCCATTCCTCACTCTCTTGATTCCTTGACTAACTGATCTTTTTTATCTTATTGGATTAGGTAGTTTCCCCCTTTTCTCAATCTAAGCAAGCAGGAAGCCCGAGCAACCTTAAGCACAGAATCGGACGTTGGCGCTATCATATATAAGATAGAAACAGAAACGACTTTTTGGAGAGAGTCCCTTTTTTTTATTTTACCGAATTAGCTCTAAAAAGCCTTGAATCCCCGGGTTCAGTGACCCATAGACAATGAAAACTAAAGGCCAAGAGTCGGTAGACTTGGGTATTTGACTCCCTTGGCTACTTTACTACGCTACTCTTCGCAGTTTCCTACCTTGACTATTGGTATCTTTCCATTCGAGAAAGAGATGTACGAATAAAGGGTCTGAAAGAGACTCGCCCGGACAGGAGAGGTTTTTTAAGAATTGAGATAGACGTCTAAGATAAAGTGCTAGCTGGGAAAGAGGGATAGGAAGGGATACTGAACGGGATGATGGCTAAGGAGATGGAACAGGAAGGAATGCTGTGGGCTATGCCCCTTAAACTAGTGTATTTTTAACTGCATCTTATAGAACTAGCTAGGGTGCTCCCTATGCTTTTGCTTCTCTCGCGGGCGAACCTTTAATTGATTGAAAAATAAAACATTGCCTATATTCCCATGGGTTTGTGGGAATATTGTTTGGCGTGAATAAAGAATACAAAGCACGGATGGCCAGGCTTCTACCACAATTGGCTCATAGATGATTAGTGTTCGGAGCGCATGCTCTTTGTTTTATACGTTCTATTGAGCTTGTGACATCAGCATCAAAGCCAACAACAGTAGCAAGGGTGGAGGCATCATAAGTGACAAAGGGCAGGCTGGGACGGAGATACTGCTGCGATCGCTCTTTGGGATATGGTCTTGCCGAGGAGGGTAGGCCGGACGGAAAAGCATGCCTGCGAAGACGGTGACTCCATACGAAATAGACAAAGATAGGTTCTTTCTCAAAGATGAACCGAATTTCGTATAAAGAAGAAGTGATTTCTATTTCTGGGAGAAGATAGAACCTAAATATCATAAGATAAGAAATCGTAGAAAAGAGCTTCTAGAAATAAAGTGGATCAATAAAGCAAGGCCAAACAGAGCTTTGCCTTTTGTGGACCGAAGTGGTCTCGCTTAGCTAGGTAGGCTTGTTTCGAATAGGCTACGCAGCCTTGGTCACCGCTTACCTACGCTCCTATCTTACTTTTTAGAAGTTCGACTTGCCATTTATGGTTCCAGTTCCATATCTGGATCCGGAACCATAAATAGATAAATAAGGGCAGCGCATATGCAGGAGCTTCTCTGGAAAAGGATCTCATAGGGGATCTCGAGGTTGAAGATGAAAATCCATATGCATGTACGAATAAAGGTGATTGGTCAGGATCTATCTGGAGTTGGAGTAGTAGGATAGGTAGTTTTATGGAAAGGACAGGACCAGTGTTCGAGAGCGAAGTCCCGGGGTTCCTTGGGACTTAGATGCAGTCGGACCGAGACTGGTGGTATCGTATATAAGAATACCGCTGCATTTAGGAGAAATCTGTCCTTCTAATTAGAAATAAGAGAAGAAAGATCCACAGAAGGTTAAGAAGGAGTAAGAATTTTGGAAAACTAGGTTCTACCACAGCAGAGCAAAGGACTGAGAATGCTGCTAGTTAAGCATGTTGTAGCATGATTTTAGCTTCTTAGCGCTTAGGCTGATGCTTTATAGTGGCATAGAAAATCTGTCTTCGATCCCGAATCTACTGCCTTAGGAAAGGAAGGAATCAACAGTAAGATCAATGTCGGAGAATCCGCTCTTGCCTTAGCTTAGAGTTCTTAGGCACAGTACAGGTTACGTAGTCAGAGTGAACAAGATCCGATGTTCCAGATCCGTTGCTAGTCCTTGCTTCAGTTGGTCTACCTACTGTTTATCCAAGGTGGGGCATGAAGCTTTGGCATGCCAGAAAGGAAGCATAGAGCTCTGGTTTAAGATCATTAGTAGATCCCGAGACAAAACAAAGGGAGTTCCGGGGGTTCAGTTTACTTAGAGGCAGAAGCCTAGAAGTCATAGGGAATAGGCACTGGCATCTCCATCGAAGCTTTGGGACGAAGCTGTGGTTTACATGGACTCCGTTTTAGGGGTTGCCGGTCAGAGAGTAAGCGTATGAAGAAGAGTTGCGGATCGAACTCCAAGCAAGGGCTTTAGCGCGGTAAGGCATTACGCTGTGGCATTCCACTTTCTTGCTATACTTTCTGAAGCAAGCCAAGTCAGCGGTAAGGAATAAATAAATATAGAATCTCCCTTTTTTATGCCTAAAAGACGCTATTTTCATTCAACTGTGCTTGAAAGAGAGAGGATATGATAAATAACTCTTCAGTCCCCTAAAAGCACGGGTTTCCCTAGTCTAATCGGGCCCTAGGATAGCTGTACTCAAAGCTCCAATAAGCGCCTCATAGGGCTTCTTTCCCTAAAAAATAAGTGAATCTGGAAGTGACTCCGCTAAGGCTAAGACTTCTTCCTTTCTTTTCTAGCCCTAGAAATCAGTCCACTAAAAACGAATGCGTGAAAAAGAAGAGAATCTAGTGAAAGCAGAACCTGCGCTGACTTTAACTTGGCTACGAAACTATGCTATGATTCCCCTCTCGAAAGAAAAAGAAAAAAAGTAGCCCGTCCTCCAAGACCGGCAACAGCAGATTCGAGAACAGCGGGAAGAGCAGATAAGAGAAGAGCTTATCCCCCCTCTTTCAGCAATATATATCAAATCAACATAGAGGATCCTAAGAGGACCCCATGACAGAACAAAGGGCTCCCCTTGCTTGAAGACTGTCTTGCATGGTTAAAGCACTCCCAACCTCATAAAGGAAAGAGCTGCTTTCAGTTATGGTTTCCATGTCAGTTCCTGCTCTTACTTGAGCTTGAGCTACTTTAGTGCCTTTTTCTTACTTTGATCTTTCCTTAAGGTTGACTTCAAAGATAGAAAACAAAAGAAAGACAAGGTTGTAAACCGTTAACTACGACTTGAAAAGCTACTCTTTGAGTTAACCCTCAGAGTTCCTGGTCTTAAACCAAACTCTAACTCAAAGCAGGAAAGCAGATATACTTATCGGATTTTGCGGAGCCTGTTCTTGCGAGGAACAGCTCCTTAGCTCCTTGCTTTACTAGAGCTACTAGCTACATCCGGAGAAGCTACAAAAAGGAACGTTTCCCCCGCTGGTGCTTACTCCCCGTCTCAGGGAAAAGCTTTTACGACTGGGCGGACATACCGGAATAGGCAGAGAGAAGGAATAGACCTAGGAAGGAAAGAAAGCCCCTCGATACAAAGGAATTGACCCCGGGCAGCAGGTAAGGTAATAGGACAATTTCTCAAAGGCTTCTCGTACAAAGACGATCGGGAATGGGCTAACTAAGAATGCGGGATGAACCACTTCCGGACATAGGCATTGCGCCCTCCTGTCGAAAAAGCAGCCCCTGGTGGTGCATATCGTGGTCCTAGAAGCGGTACGACCACCTCATCCCTATAGGGAAGCCCTATAGCTTAAGGCGGAACTGACAAGCTTCTCACTGACCTCAATTGTAAGTTTAATTCGACTTAACAAAAGAGTAGGCTATAGGATTAAACAAACCCCCTTCCTTCAGGCTGGGTCAGCTTGTTGAGCGAAATGAAGAACTATGAACTCCAGAGCCAAAGGTCTCCTCTTCAGCGGATTCGGATGGCGTTGCTTCCTCCTTCTGATCAGATTTCGCTCTGTGGCGAAGAAGCGTTTTGCTTGTGTTGGCTTGCGGTTGTGCTGTCCAGTTTATACCTTCTCAGCAGCTCGCCACACAACGAGGTGATGTGTGAGAGTGAAGAGAGGCCAAGACGAATAGTAACCGAGAGGTTGCCCTGCCACAAAACATACTAAAGAGTGCTTCTTCCGTACGAATGGCACCTGAAATACATTAGTAGCGAGCGCAGAATTAACTGCACTTGAGGCAAAGGACCGATCGAAAAGTGCATAGTTTCAAAAGAAAGACTAAAGGCCACCTATTGCGGGCACACCCATTTCGGAGGTAAGAGGGAGGGCCGGGCCAATTCTGGCCTCAAACCAATCCAAGCTCCATCCAGAAATGAGCTTATTAACTGGATCAATAAGGCACCTTGAGAGGATTGCTCCCCTTTACTATGCGTAAAACGTAGATACAGTTCTGCCCACGAGGCTAGTTCATAGGCTTGGGACAGAAAGCTTGAACGAATAGCTTTTGCCCGCTTATATGGTACTTTAAGTACCGTCATTAAGACCTCTTGAACTAAATGTAAAGCCTTCCAGGTCGGCTCCCATACTAGCCCTTGGTAAAGGGGCGTTCTTGAGATGTGGATAGGATATCTATGTAATAGGTCAGGTAATCTATCTTTAATTAGACCCATTAACATAGATACCCTATCATCGTCCTTACGGGGAGATACGATAGATGCAAATGTACCTTCTCTACTTACTTTCTTAACAATAAGAATAATATTGTTAAGAGAGAATAAAGACAGGTACAGCTGCACTAGCATATCTGCCTTATCATCCTTCTTATAAAGACTTCTTCTATGAAAAGAAAAGAAGGGATGATACGAGGATACCCAGATTTTGTTAGGGATACCGGAACAGGCAGCAGCTCTGGGGCTTTCCCATAAGCTTGTTGCAAAGATGACGTACACAGTTTGAGGTATAAAGCCACAAACAGGAAACCGGACTTGCGACCCAGAGCAACCACCTGCTGGGTAAACAGGTGTGCGGCAATACACAACTCCTTGGTGTAACCGTCAGCTATCACCAAGATTACTTTGTTTAGAAGTGACTTGATGATACGAGAGTCTTCCTAAAACTCTCTGCCAACTGATGGATTTCACTTTCATAAGGGAATAGTTTGTCCATAGGTTCGTCCAAATTACTGCTTCCAATTTAGGAGCATAAACGCGGACGAACCACGTCCAGAGGCCCCAAGGGCTTCCGCGACACCCAGGATTACTGGTATGGAAAGACGACCTTCCCTTACGGTGAGAACCCACCAGACTCGCCCACACGGCCCATTTCATGGTGAGCCGTAGGAAGGCACCTCAGGTATTACCAAAGGGCTCCACAAACAGTGCCTACCAAGCACAGGTGAAGGAATGAGGTTAAAATCTCATATGGGGAGTTACAGACCTGGGATCCTGTCCCTCGGACGATCCTACACTCCCAACCGAGATGTAGCCTCCGCGGAACTCGAACATCCTAACAGGATGAACAATGACATAAGGAACATGTCATCTTGAGGTACATCACCATCATAGCGATAATGTTATTGTTGATCCAATCAGGCGATCCGAGTCAGGATTTAAACCTCGCCCTGAGTTCGTGAGAACTCATGACGCCAATAATCAGAAATACGGAAAGCACTTTTCCTTTCCACCATACCAAATAGTAATGGGAAAGTGTGAAGAGCGGCCAAGAAGAGTAGTATCCAAGGGGTTAGATTCAGCTATAGATCTTTAGTTAGAAGGGCTCTAGCATGCTAGTAGGGGAAAGTACTGTAGATCTTCGCACACCATGAATTATGGGAAGCAGGTCTGCCGAGCATGATCAGCCAGACTGGAACTAAGACCGAAAGAGAATCTCTAATTCACTTTCTATCCTACCTTGGATTTGGAAGGAGCAGGCAGTGATAGAACTTCCCCTCGTCTTCGCACCTTCCCGCCGGCCATATTTTGAAATGGCTGAGGTCGATCGAGTGAGGATAAACCTCCCTTCTTTATGGCCGACCAAGCAGGGAAAGTGCCTTCTTCTCTTTAGTAGTGGGGACAAAGCTTACATTTGTTGAATTAGGGGCCCTGGACCCTCTTGAACAGCCATTCACTTTCACTGGCTTATCCGCCCTTCTAACTTAATCTCCTGGCCTCACTGACATGACTGGAATTGAACTATCCGTCCGCACCTTAGACGAGAGCTTAATAGACTCAAAAAAGAGATTTCCCATCGTGCCTTATTAAAAAAATAGGGCTGAAATGGACTGAGTCTTATCATATACTAAATTTCACTTTCTCTCCCCTACTAAAAAGAAAAAGTAGTCAAAGATGATTTATTCCGGAGTCCTCTAGGATCGTAGGCGATCTAAGGTTACCGGCTCTCCGACCTCGCAAGGCACTACTGTAGAGCTCTATGGGCCCGCCGCTTTCTTCTAACAACATGGCTAAAAGTGTTACTAAAAGGATGAAACTCATGATAGAAGAGCCAGGGGAAGTACTTTCAGATAAGATTTTACTAGGAATTCAAGAGTCTCCGTGGTTCTCCTTTGTTTGCGCGCAATCGTCTTTAGTATATAATATGACTATTACTCTATTGCTAAGAGTTAGCAGGCGATAGCGACTTCGTACCTGGTTCTGCCTCAGCCAAGTCTTTCTATTCTAAGATTCGATTTCTTTTAAGAAAAGCAAATCCTTCTCTCACTACTTCGGGACAGGATTTCACTCCAATAGCAATAAGCTAATTGATTTAGTACGTTTAGCCTGGAACTATTAAACCTTACCCGATGACATGACTTTCAGACTGTCTTTCTTGCTTGACTACTTGAAAACTCTCCTAGGATTCGAACAACTCTTGGCGACTCTGAACTCATGGTTAGTGGCGAAGAAGAACTGGTTGGGAGCGACGGAACTTACTAATTAACTGATTTAACTTCTTTTTTAGGGGTGACAAGAATCACCAGTTGATGCGGAAGAAGCGATCAAAGCATGCTTTTGCCCAGAAATAAAAGAAGTTCACGCATTGGCAAACATACTTCCAAAGAGTAGGAAAGGGAATGTCTTTGTTGAATCTTAATTTGATAAGTAACCAAGCAGAAAATACGGAGACGAAAACAAGCATTGGAAAACTGGAGTTTCGATAAGTACTGGTATAAACCCTTTAGAGGTAGGCTTTCATGCCCTTTTGATATATGTCTTAGTTGGCATAAAATAAGTAAGAAAGCAGCCAATCAGATCTAACTGGCTGGCTCTCCTACCTGGGGTGAGAGAGTGTTACGGCTGTTTGGGAAGAAGGATAAGATAGTTTTTCCCCTGCGGGAAGCATTAGCACCTCGGATCAGTCGATAACAGAACTAAAGAACTACTAGAACAGCCTTAACTAACTCATTTAGGCATTACGGTACGGGCTCATTCCATAAAGGAATAGCGGGACGGGAACTCAATAAGTCTTAGATTATCCCCTCAGCTCAGTCCGGAAAAGCTTACTCCTTAAAGGACCGTAGCCTCTTCTTCCTGATCATCTTATTGGACTTTCAGGAGTCCTAGTCCTAAGAGCTCCAGGAAGGAGAACAGCTACAAAGAGGCAACTAGCTCCAACAGCTATATCTATATTCAGCTACATTCTTTAAGCGAAGTAGTAAGAGGACCTCAACATCCTCTCCTATAAGAGCTTTTCTCAAGGCAAAAAAAAAGGCTTTGTCCATTTGCTTATTTCAAAGAGCAGAATTGACATATTAAAGGATCCTAGTTCGTCGCTTCGATTCCTATTGATTTACCCTGCTCGGACATTAACTCAGCATTCTTCCCAGTGCATTCTCAAGCAAGAGAAGGGGCATAGCGGTCAAGCAGGGTCGTAGCGAGAGTCAAAGTAAAAGAGGAAAGTGCTAACCCCGGTAAAGCCGCATCTATAGAGATAAAAATCCCCACAGCAGATTCTCGAACAAGAGGAGCTCCTTCGTGCACAAGAGCAGATTCTAGAGCAAGGGATTCTGGGCATCGAATAGAAGAAGTTGCAACAGGGGATTCGCCCTATGAATGTGCAGTCCATTCTATCAAACAAGGCCCAGCCAGGCAAAAAAGGAAAGCAGTAAAGGAAGAAGGTAAGGCGGATTCTATCACCGTCTTTGTCTTAACAGCAGATTCTCGAACAGTAAGAGCGCATTCGAGAACAAGCCCATATAGGAATGATTTATTTTAAATAGTCATTTGAAAGGTCTCCCAACAAGGGGAATGTGCACTATCTGATAGCCTTTATCCCGCAGCCTTTATTCCGAAAGTTAAATGAATTAGATCGATACCGTATCTATTTCGCTACATCGTTCAATCGCTTTTGCACGTCTGCCCAGTAAGTCATGCCAGTCAGTCAGTCTTACCTGTTGGATGAGAAAATAGAGCTTCCTACGGCACCCAAGGATTATTAGTTTAGTAAGCACTTTCCCGTCCCGCCGACAAGAAGGTACGGGTTTCCAGATTACAGGAACGAATCACATACTTTCGCTTCCTGGGTGAGTTGCTTCTGGGCACGATTTCAAACCCGTCTGAAAGCACGATCCTCCCGTCCCTCTTTCTGCTTTTCATAGCGTGGGCCTTCCCTTAGTAGCCGCCCTTCGCTCTTGAATGCTCTTACGCTACCGTAACGAGAAGAATGAATTCCGGCGAAAGCATTCATTCTATAACCGTAGAGAAGACTTTCTCCTGTACCATCTTACTGTTCTTCTGAAGGATTCCCACGAGACCTCCTACCGAAGAGAGCGAGCCCCCTCACGAATTCAGTCGTCTTTGCTACCTTCTTTCCTATCCTTAACGGCCAAAGCTGCCTCTCAACCTTGAGAAATCGCATCAAACCCCGGGCCATAAAGCGGATGGTATTGTTAAGAAGTTTGGTTTTGATTCAGTTCATCGAGAAGAAGCTAATGGTTTTTTTGTGGGGTATATGGATTTTGTGGCATGATAAAGAGCTTACTATGAATGTGGTTCGTTCTGAAATTCAACTAGTTCATATGCGAATTTGGTCAGGCCTTAAGAGGAGTGGTGGTGCATGGCGATTTATGCTAATTCTAAGGACCATATTAATAGGGATCTTTGGAAGTCTCTTCGATAGCTTTCCCTACAAGGAGAAATACCTTGGTTCTTGATTGGTGATTTCAATGAGAGATTGCCTCTGTGAATGAGAAAATGGTCGGGGCACTGGCTTTACACACCTTGGCCCATACTATAACATATCGCCAGCAGGCGGAGGAGATATCATTTATTACTTTACTGGTTTACTGGCGGATAACACAATCCGGAAACTTTAACCCCCTGCCTTACACTGGGCTCGTGAACTGTCTTGAAACTGGAAAACTGCGCATCGGGGCGGAGACCAGATGTTCTCTCTCTTTGAATCCAGATACGCCGATCTTTCACAGAAAGAAGAGACAAGCGAGATTCTCTTACGTTTGCTTAATCGGAGGCTAATCTCGGATGTTACATCAAACATTTAGACGGCATTTTCCCCGAACTCTATTCCATTCCATTCGATTCCCTTCTTCTTTAAATTCAAACGGAAACTCACTCTCAGTCTGTGATCAATCACTTTCCCTTTCAATTAGGTTTGGATTGAGCTTTACCTTTCAATGTCCCCTTGGGGCTAAGATGCTCGTTCATCTAGAAAGTAACGAGGAAATCTAGTCTAAGAGAAGAAGCAGAGGAAGCGCGGTATTTACGGCTATCTACTCCGGTCTTCAAGCTGATTGGCAGGGCCAAGGGAAAAAGAAAAGCTACAAAAGATCTTCCGCTCAAGGAGGCAGACTTCGAACTCGAACGCCAAAGAAGCTTCAAATAGCTTCTTTTCCACAGGATCGACATCGAGGGGAAGGCGACGGAAGGATCAAAAGCAAAGCAAGGATGGAATGAAGGGAAAGACGCCCCCCATTTCAAAGGAAGCAAGTCTATATAAGGTAGGGGGACAAATCTAATCCTGGATCTTCCTTTCCGGACTTCAAAGAACCACTTTTGTACTAAAAGAATTCCGCCGCCGCGCCCTCTTCTATAAACGATAAAAGAAAGCTAGACAGTTACATCCATCGTTTCTCAAATCCCGATTAGAAGAGAGAGTCTGACCTTGAATTCATCAGTTTAGGAATTGCTTAAGCGTATGTAACTGACTCTCTTTCTCAAGGGCTTGCTCTATCCGATAGTGTGGAGTCTAAGACAGAGATCAATACAGGAACTAGTG
>Ga0157364_1000625_pt1:0-2500 | contig 25614 bp, 12 predicted proteins | sample AttsexASBM2_FD_111476 | JGI IMG/M metagenome (GOLD analysis project Ga0157364, IMG submission 111476) | Fungus gardens microbial communities from leaf cutter ant in Ribeirão Preto, State of São Paulo, Brazil - Atta sexdens ASBM2 | ecosystem: Host-associated > Fungi > Mycelium >... | reverse complement strand
CAGCCACAGCCGCAATAACAGTTTCAGCAGTTGAAGGCCGGTTTCAGGCGAGAGGACGAAAGAAAAATAAAACAAGTCTATCTTGACTCAAGTCTCCGCCCTTCAGGCATTCCCTTAATGAATGAAGGGACAGGTAGTCCGGCAGGAGGGGAGGGACGAGTCAGGAAAGTCGGAAGAGAAGCTGCATCTCATGAGATTGGAAGATAGGGAGTTGAAATAAAAAAGCCTTGATTGTGTTCAAGCAGGGAATACTAGAGAAGAAAGGAGGAACCAGCTGTCTCTTATGTACGCAATTTAGTTATTAGGGATTGGGGATCACATTCTTCAGAGAAAAGAAATTTCCTTACCTACTGTCCTTTCACTTCTAGCATTGAATGGGAGAAGGAGGAGCGTTAAGCCACTCAATTGCTTGTGAAATTGAGGCTCGATGGAATTGAGACCAACCCTTTGGCTTCTCGCAGGAGGGCAGCGAGCATTTAGTGTGCAGGTTAAGGAAGTCGATATACGGACGAGTCTTCTCGTCAGTGGTATCTCAAATTCCATGAGGTGAGAATGACCTTTGGGTTTAAGGAAAACAGTGTTGATCAATGTATATACCTAAAGGTCAATGGGAGCAAGTTTCTCTTTCTAATCCTATATGTTGACGACATACTGCTTGCTAGCAGTGATCTGGGGCTGTTGCACGATACGAAGGCATTCCTCATAAGGAACTTTAAGATGAAGGATATGGGTGAGCCTCATATGTCTATGTCATTGGCATTGAGATTCACATGACCTTTGTTTTCATCTACCGCTACGCCCCTTAGGCTATTCTGGAATACCAGATTGAATCGAAAATCTCCTTAGGCTATTAAGGATCGCCTTTCGCCGAGTGTGATTACAGAATCCTAGATGCGGGGCTTGCCGGGTAAGATGCTGACTTTGCCGGGTGCTAGTAATAAAGAGATTGTGCCGGGTTCTTTCATGCCTCTAGCTAGGTTGAAGCTTACCTTAGATTCTGATCTAAATTTACGGACTAAATCTAGGGATAGGCTGGCAAGCGGTTAAAGGAAGGTAACTTTTGATCCCAAGTTGGCCCCGTCATTCCTCTTTGGTCTCAATCCTTTCTTTCTTCTCCTTGCTGAGCTTGCCGGGTAGTCCCCTCTATGGGTAATTAGGCTATGAAGCCTTCGTCGGTTCCGGGTTCTATTCTATTAATAAGGAGATTCCCAGGTTCTTTCACTCCAAGACTAGACTAGTAGCTTTTCCGCCAACAACTTCGTCTTCTTAATCTAAAACGGATCCATCAACTCAAAAGGAGCATTTACCCTTGCGCTGGGTCTTTCTCGCCTTGGCCTTTTGCCTTTTAAATTAATTAATTGCTTTTCCCTCACTCCTTGAACAAGAGTTTACAGCTGACCCAGAGCTAGCCACACCTCCGAAAGACTCAATCACTTGACACTTTTTTATTCACACCGAAGAGCTAGTGCGCAACTAGTGCCCAATGAAGACCCAAGCAATGCATCGAGAAAGGCGACTCTCTGCCCTCCTACTAGCCCTCGAGTTCAAGCATGTGACCAGAGCATGGGAGTGACCACAGTCTACTTAGTCGAGTGTCTCCTTAGCGTAAGGGATTCAGAAAGAAGAAAGGAGAAAGTTTTCTTTCTACATGTCATCTCTCTAAGCTAGGCGAGGAGTCAACTTAGAACAGTTCCCCTAGAAGGTCAGAATCTAGTCATTTTTCTGAATTGCATACATGCTTTAAAATCTTTAGTCAAACTAGTAGACTAAGGGTAGTCCGGGACTCGTTCCCCCCTCAATAATTCATTGAAAGGTAGCCTATTTTCAACTAAATTCCCGGAAATAGACTCCAGAAGAAGCCCATTTCAGACTAAACAATATTTTCTATTTATTTTGGGGCCTTTGGAGCCAACTTTCCTTGAGACCTATTTTCCAGCATTCACATTTTGCCTTTCGGAACTCTATTACCTTCCCTTCTTCCCTGCCTTCCTTGGTCGGAAGATTCTATGCTCTTTCATCAAGCAAACGATTCCTTCCATCAATAAATGTGCTTGCTACAAACACTCCAATAAGCCTACCCACCATTCCGATGTCATATAACAGATCTTCCAGCAATCCCTACCTACGCAGGGAATGAATTCATACTACCATACGCTCATCCAATCACTTCTTACCTTCGGGTTAACCTATCATTAGCAAGGAAGTCGGTTAATGGACATATCTCACAGGTAGCTGCTAGACTGACTAATTAAGTCTAATTGGCCTATAGGTCTTAGAGACTCTTCCTAGTGTAAGAGCAGCCTCGGAGGAACCGAACCAAGGCAGAATAGATCGAAACCAATCAGAGGTCCTTGGCCCATCAGGAATCGGGACACCTGTTTCATTCCTTATCTCTAAGTAATTGGTTGTAGTACTTTGTGGATTTATACCAAATCGACCGTAGAGAGAGTTCATTAGGGTCTTGTAGACATATACCATATCATGGGTTGTGGGCTACTCT
>Ga0157364_1000624_pt1 | contig 25617 bp, 16 predicted proteins | sample AttsexASBM2_FD_111476 | JGI IMG/M metagenome (GOLD analysis project Ga0157364, IMG submission 111476) | Fungus gardens microbial communities from leaf cutter ant in Ribeirão Preto, State of São Paulo, Brazil - Atta sexdens ASBM2 | ecosystem: Host-associated > Fungi > Mycelium > Unclassified ... | reverse complement strand
ATTTGAGCTAAATATATTAATGTGTGTATAAATAGCAATCGTGTATTTAATATATCTCACGCGAGTAATGAAGAATTAATTATGCCTAGGATTTGGCGAACGTTTAAAATGCTCCAACGTGACGTTAAGCACTGCTCTACTTTTTGGCGGGTCGATTGTGGACGACATTATGATTTTCCAATCGCGGATAGAAAATATTCCCGATCGATCGTTCTTAAGATACGATAAGATCCTAGTTTCTTTGAATATGCACGACTGTGGCATTAGAGAAATTTCCAGTTACGCATTCGATAGCCTGAGGAAATTGAAAAAGCTTAGTCTGCCGTACAATTACATCACATTGATAAAAGATCAGTGGTTCGTCGATCTGACATCTCTGCAGCGATTAGACTTATCATACAATCTTATCACATCGATCGAGCCTACAGTCTTCGAGAAATTGCGAGGTCTCAAATGGCTCGACGTCAAGGAGAACCGTTTGACGTGTCTGGAACCGACACAGCTTGTACCAATGGCCAGCCTCGAGCAATTCCGCTTCTCTGGAAATCCCCTTACTTTCCAGTGTCGTAGCACGGTGAGCGCACATTTCATATTTTGTCTGATTAATTGAGAGAACACTGTCGTATAAACAAGCTTTATAACGAAAAAAGCGATCGCGCTTCAAGCTCAAGGATCAAGCTTCAAGCTTAATATAAAAGAAATGGTATTTCGAAATATTGTAATTTTAAATCTCAAATTTAAATGAAATAGTTCAAATAATTTCAAATCTAATTTTTCCATATTGTAGTTGTGGCTGCGAGATCTGAGCATATAAATTACAAAACTAATAATTTAATTTGGAATCAAGACTATCTGTGTAACATGACATTGGACGCAAAATGCGTGGAGATTTTAATGTTTCATCCTCTTTCGCGCTATTTTCGATATTTATAACCGGATGTTGGCATTCCGTTCTGACGCTTGCGTTATTGATAATAAATTCACTATAACATGAAAGGAATGCGATCTTAGTTTCAAATCTAAATTTCAAATCAAATAGTTTCAAATCTAAATTTCACATTGTAGTTGACGTTGTGGCTGCAAGATTTGGGCATAAATTATAAAACCGATCAACGTGAGGAGGAAAACTGGCTGGATAATATATTGTGGCTCTGCGCCTCAGACAACGTTAAGATAGCCGATTCTGAAATTTTCATGAAAGAATGTGTCATCCTGAATCTGTTCAATCAACTTCGTTCAGGTTTGACTACGGCTGAATCTTTTCCCCTGTCTATCCCTCAGAACTGTATAGATGCGAGACACGAACTAACAAAATGTGTCGCTGCGGATCGCAAACATGGCAGAGAAGTTATTACTAATGGATACGTCGTAAGAAAGCTATTAGGGCAGCTGCAAGAATTGAAATCGATTGTATAACGCAATAGATATTAGATGTAGTAAAAAGAAATCCATTATTTTTGCATGAAATTGAATGGAAAAATAATGGATTTCTTTTTACTACACCTAATATATCAGTTTTCTATATCAATTTTAATCTAAAAATATTATATTTGATAGCTTGAAAAAATTTATATTTGCAGAATAAAACTTCACAAAAATGTCTATGCTTAAAATGAATAAAATGAGAAAAATGAATTTTCTCATACTAAATTTTATTTTCCACGTGTATAAATAAATCCTGTTTTATAACAAATAAATGTTTTATTTGTCAACTTGTTCTTCAATGATTAATCTGCAAAAATATTTTTTAAAAAGAAAAAAAATGCCAACTCTCTCCAAGCACTCTCTTTTATGAACTTTTTTTTTCAATTACAATTACAAATTACAATTATTTCAGAATTGTTAGTTAATCGCGAGTAAGGGTGAAGAATCAATAAAAAAAATGTTTAATCTAATATATTGAAATATACGGTAATTCCAAAATTAAAGGATTAATTCGCTATGTATATGCGCAGATCTGACATATTTATTATAGCACATATGTCGACACAAATTATGCAACACGCTATCAAATGGTTTATGCTGGCTTTCGAGATTCGCATCAAACATTCGTCCTCAGTAAGTAGAGTAGTTACTCACCGGAGGATGCGCTCCCGCTGGGCCGTAATGACATGCCGATGGATGATATTTCGCCGGCAAGAAAATCTTTGTTTTCGCGTTGTCCATTCCGGCAGACGAGATTTTTGTCCGGCATAATTTCTCTCTCTTTTTCTTTTTCTCGATGACCTTTCGTAGCTTTACGGTCGTTCTTAACAGCGCATTGCCCTGTTCACTGCTGTCGCATCGGTGTCGATTCCCGCATCTCTTTGGAAGATTTCATTATTGATTCAGTCGAAACATATTACGTGTACTTGGGGTGCAGCGACGACAGCAAATGCGAGTGTGCGGTGAATGATAAAAGATCGCGTTACGCGATATACTATTTCTAGATGCGTATTAAATTTCGTTGCGGAAATGCGACTACTCGTTACTTCACGAAATTACGGCCGAGTTGGACTGACATTCAGAAGTACTGAAAAACGAGCGTATAATTACGGCGAGTACTAATGTGGCATTAGAAAGCGAAAATATGGTTACTAATTTGATCATTTTCTTCAAATTGTTAAATTTATGGAGATTAGATTATGGATTTTAATCTGATTGAAATTGCAATAAAATTATTTTGATTTAATGCATTATGTATATTTTTTTCATACGTATAGAATTTTATGTTTAATAGTGATAAAATTAATAGTGATAAGCCTGTATGAAGTTAGTCCCTCACTTTTTGAATTAACTTATTTTAAAAACTGTGCTGAATTGTATTAGGTTTGTGCTTCATTGTGCCCAACATTAAATTTGTATTATAAAACATACAAAAGATGGAAAAAACTATTTTTTAGGTCAGCCGCCACTATGCATTTTTTTCAACTTTTTAATTTGTGCTAGATTGTACTGGGTTGTGCTAACATCGTGTTAAAATGATAACTTTAAATAATGGTAACAAGTTATGACAAGAAATAATTTTTGACAATTCTGAATATAACTGTTACATTAAAAAATTGTCAAAAATTATTTCTTGTAATATAACTTCTGTTGTTACCATTATTTAAAGCTATCATTTTAGCACAATGTTAGCATAACCTAGTACAACCCAGCACAATTGGAAAAAATGCAAAATAGAGGACTGACTTAAAAAATCATTTTTTTCATTTTTTATATTTTGCATAGTACGATTTTAATGTTTGGCACAAATCTAGTACTATTCTTAAAATAAGTTAATTCAAAAAGTGAAAGGCTGATACTAATCATATAATTATATATGATTACGCAAGAATCGTATGTGAATGCGTGATAAATTAGTATTTATTTTATTATTGAAAAAACAATCGGATTACTGCATGGCTCATGCGAATTCGGTCTCGCATTGAAATGAAAAAAAGCTGATATAAGTTCAATGTGCATTGGAGGCTTGATGAATATTATTAACTTTCTCAATCGCATGTATGCTTTATGCGACACAAAGCATTGAAATTACGTAATTAGAGAAGTAAGCAAAGGTGCAGAGTGCACTTTTACGAAATAAAAAAAAAAGAGAGAACGGGCTTAATCTATGTTGGAGAAGACAAAGAGCATTTATGTTTTTGTTGAGTATTATTTCAACAATAGAACATTAATCAACCCTTTCACGTCGAACAATGGCTACCTCCGGTACGCTCGCAAATGAAAGAATAGACAGGACGAAGCACAATTAATTTCAATTATTCATGGTGATTCGCGGGTACGGATACAGGAGTTAAATAAAGGTGAGGCAAGCCACTGTCATCGAGACGAATAAAGTCAGACGGGTAAACATTAATTAGCATTATTTGTAAATGCAAATGAATGAATCACGAGTTTTAATAAATCTTGAGAATCGAATTGTGTGTACAAACACACTCATGGATACATTTAGACATTGGCAGATCGTTCGATTATTCTTATTAATGTTTAATCATCATTTGTTTGTGTGTGTGTGTGTGTGTGTGTGTGTGTGCGCGCGTGCGCGCGCGCGCGCGCAATTAAGAAAATAATTAAAAAGTAGATATTAGGTAAATTAAATAATACATAAAAGGATTAAAAATCAGCGCTAACACTTGCTATTGTAAATCTATCATAATAACATGTATAATTTATCATACATTTTCGTAATTTTTAATTAAGGGCTTATTGTAATTTCACAAAATAGCGGGAATGGGTTTATGAAATAAGAACAATTAGTAGAATAATAGCTGAAGTTTAAAGAACGCGATGTTCAAACTTTACGAGAATTTAAATCCTTAAAATTCTTCATAATTTAATTTATAAAGTCAATTGTACGCCATGTAAAAGTTTTAACGCGAAATGCTAGTACTATTTTACAGACTCTGCTTCCATTTCTTAACCATATGTAATACAATTAAAATTGTAATTGCAAACAAAAATTTTATACAAGCATAATCGCAATTTAAGTAATAAATTAAAAAAAAAATTAAATTTTCTTAAATAAACAATATATAATTACGATGACGTATTTAATTTAGTACTGAATGATTATTTATTTACTTCAAATTACATTGCCAAGAAGGCTTGTTTACAAAAATAAACAATCCATACACATCCAAACTACATTTACACTTTTAAACTTATTTCATCTATATGCTACTTATATTAATTATTTCAAATCTACTGTTATCATAAGACAGACTAGAATCATACAAAATATCTCTCCTAGCTTCCTTACACTACATTAAATATCACAGTTTTGCTTTTTTTAAATCCTTTAATTCTCAATGTTTGTTCTTCTAGTCACTTGTTAACACTTGCTCACCTTTTTTTTCACTAACGTTGGTTAAGCTAATCGATGGTTACATGAGTCCGCTGAATAAGCCCCATGTAACCGTCAGTTAGCTTAACCGAGGTTAGTGAAAGAGGTCTTTAGTTATCTATTTTTACTTATTCACACACAGTACTTATCATACTATTACAAATTATATCTAAGCTTTTTTTTCTCTTTTTTCCTGATTTCCTTTTCTTTCTCCTTTCTCAGTTTCTTTATGACTTTAACTTCACTTTAAGTTTACTTTATGACTTTATGACTTCACTTTAATTGATCTAATATTTTATTTCACAGCCTATCTTTATTGTCTTTTTATTTTTGTGAATAATTCACTTGTCCTCTGACATTCCTCTATATATTCCATGCAATCTATTTTATTACAATCATCTTCTATGCTCCTCCTTCAGCCAGTATTTATTTACTTTCTTTATATTTCCACATCTTAGATTTACTAACGCATCTTTTCCAATTCCTTTTTTTTTTCCAAACATCTCTCTTTAAAAATACCTATGTCTTTTATTTATTATTCCTAACTTTCTTTATACCTCTTAGCATAGGGTTTTCAATCAAACGTACAAAATATACATTACTGATGTATGTACAATAATGATGTATGTTTTGTATGTTCGATTGAATCATGCGACCTCAATCTTTTATATAATTTGAAAATTTCTTTAACTTGTCTAACTTAAATCTCGCTTTACCTTATAGTTTTGGCTATCTTAGAGCTAGTATGCTTTTTTAAGTAAAATTAATAGTTAAAACAGCAAAGATTATTTAACATTAAAATCGGCGAAAATAATCAGTAAGAGTACTCACAATAAAAATTATTTAATTCTGCAGCAAAAGATAAAATAGCATTCAACTAAACATAATGTGTCCCTAGCAGCAAAAGATTTGTTGTTACAGTACATAAGTGCAAAGCTAATCAATTTAGTTTGGGCAGCAACAGTATTAGTTGTTCCTATTAAAGACACATTTTAGCTATCACAGCTATATATTTAGCTTTTATTGCTAATCCTTTTTTTCCATACATCTCACAGAGCAACTAAGCAACTTTGATGAAGAAAATACTTGGTTGCGTTAGTTACATATGTTAATTAAGACAGCAAATTTTCGATTTATAATCAATATGATTGCAGATAAGTATACTTCGCTAAGAAATCGATATAGTAGCAACAGTGGCAAATTCTTTTGCAACAAATATATTTTCAGCGATAATTAGCATAATTAGCTACAGCGCTGAGAATTTTATTTTCCGTGTATGTCAAAAAAGAATTTATTGTTAGTAATATCAGCTAAATGTCAGTTGTTATAGTACAAACTTTGCTATTAGAAGAAAGTGGAGGATATACGGACACATAAAATTAAACTGAAATAGAAATAAGAATTAAGAATATAATCAGTGTTTCATTGGAAGTCAACCTTTACTTATTAGTCTTTAGGAGATAATATATTATAAGATAATATATTATAAAAATTATCATAAACAAGCTGAATTTTTTGAACAGAAACAAAACACTTGCAGTCCGTATTTACCCAAAGCTTATGGGGTATTAAAGGATAGATGCTCAAGTAAATATGGACAGGTCGGGATAACGAAACATTGTTTACTTATTGTTACCAATATCACATAGGTAGCTATTTGAAGAACTGCCACCAATATAGCCCTCATGTGCCCATTTCAGACATAATAGACACATTATTCAGTTTTCAGTAGATGAAGACACGTATTTTTCATTGTAAAATATGCAGAAGTATTCATCTTCCTTGTCGCTTTTGTCAATAATAAAATATTTTAGTATGTAAATTATATATAAAATTAATATTTATATATTTATTAATTTATATAAATTTATATTTATCTTTCATTATACAATATATAAAATTTATATATAAAAAAGAGATAAAAGCATATCTGTTAATACCCTCAATGACCCGTCTGGAATTATCTCAACATAACTTAATCTAAATCGAAATAACTAAAGTAAACATAAGCTTAAAATAATCAGAATTTATACACACAATTATTCTTAAATAGATAATGATTTCTCAAGACAAAATCTCAAAATAAATAACAATATCGCCGTTTAAACAACAAAAACATAGAAAATAAAACAGTGAAATATTAGAAGAAAGTGGCCAAAATATTGTATTATTTCGTGATTTATTTTGGAAATAGCGTTCTCGATGTCCTGCTGTGAGTGCTTGCTGGTGACTATTCGCGTCGCGTTAATTAACGTGATATGATAGCGGAATTTGAGAGGAGCAGAGGAACAGAGATATACGTGTGTCCATAATTATCCAGAGTGTTCGCATCTTCCCACTCTCCCCTATTATTAAAAGTTGGCTATTTAAGACAAAATATATTTATTGCCGCAATGTCCAGTTTCTTTGTTAAAATCAAAAGCGTACTTAAGACAAGTAACTAAATAAGTGATAATTCCTCACTATTTTATGCTCGTTTCTATCAATGCAATTTAACTTTAATCTCGGTTCAACTACCTCTTCATCTTTTTCTAGTTTTAGAATAAGAAAAAGGTGAAGAGTAAATTGAACCAAGATTAATTCACATTAATAGAAACGGACATAAGTTGCATAACAGAGCATTCCATTCGCAATAGTTTCTAGGATGCTATCGGCTGCCTGCGCGTAATTCGTACGTAAATCGTATTGGCGACAAAGTGTAGCATGCTTATTACACATCTAACGCAGTGTATTTCCGATTTCGTGTATTTCGATTTATTATCTCTAGTATGATAGAAATCCATCCATTTATCGATTTCTCAAGAGAAATGGGTGAAGTATTAAATAGTATATTAACTATTAAATGATTTTTTGGTCTTAAAACGCAAGTTGCACTCTGAACTAATATCCGCAATAATATCACAAGTTAAATTGACTAGTAATTTAACTCTCAACTATATGAGTGGGTCATTTGAACCTGGGTGAAAATTTTAGTGCTGCTATTTTTGTATGGTTAGTATTGCAGAGTTAAAGTGAGGGGAAACCCCTCACTTTAAGTAAGTAAAAAACTTGGAATGACCTTTCTGTCGATCGCCATGATGCAATTGTTTCGTTGTTGTCTTGACGTTAATGGTGATGCAATAAAAGTTTGGCTTGGCTGACTTGGATCCGTCAATTGTATTATAATATATAATAAATTCGACAGATTTTTGCCGAAAGTGAAAATTCGTTTTTAATAAGTATTCGTTTATTAGTGCTGTATTCAAATATATATATTGTTTCTCTCTCTCTCTCTTCTTATAATTAAAACATATATTTATTGTAAAAAAAAAACATTTTTGCGAGAGAGGCGTCTTGGTGAAACGATCGTACTATTTTCTCGGAGTTATAAAATCGTGAATAAATAATGTTGAAATCATTATACATTACGTAAAAAAATTAAAATATCACTTAATCCGTCCTCAAAAATATTCAAAAGAGTGTAACTTCGTCAAAAATGATCATAACGAGATTTGTAAAAAAGCATTTAAAAATTTGAAATATCTATTTTTAAGATCGATAATTGATATTTCGATCAGATTGATTTTTTACAGAGCTATATGAACAGAAATGGATATCCGTCAAATCTGAAAATTTTGTACAAACTTTACAAAGGTCTATGGCGTGAAATAAAAATCGCATATAAATGCGGTTTACAGCAACCGAAAGAGGAAATCTTTATCTCAAATTTGCTTTTTCATTGAACGTTGTATTTTTTTTCAACGAATTATTCAATATTGAAGTAAAAGGATCATTTTTGCTTCAATGTTGAATAACTCGTTAACAGATTAATGATGTCATTAGTTGCTTTCTATTTGCTTTCGATTTTCAGATAATTCTCACTTGTGACGTCATAATTCAGTTGAGTGCATGTTCCTTTTACATCTGAGAAGTGAGATTCAACTGAATTTTCCTCTAAAATCTGCATATGCTTGAGACCGTGTGCTTTACTAAGTTTTGTAGACTCACATGAACAGTGAGATTATGAACCTACGTATATTCGATAACTTTTTCATTGAAAAAAGCAAGTAAGAATAAAATGATAAAAGAATTGTGATTTTTGATAGTAATAATCGATGATTATTTAGAATACGAGCCTAATCTTGGATTTCGATGATTCAAATCAAATTATTCCCATTTGAAGCGCGACCGATCCAAAATGTTTTTTCTTGCAGATTCTTTCGTACAAAAAAAAAAACGCATCAAATGAGCCTAAATTCATATGTATATATGTATGTTACTGGAAAAAACCTCGGTTAGCTCAAGTCTCAGATAATGTAAGAAATATAAAAGCAAAAGTGAAGTACTCGACAAATAATAAAAATAATTATCTCCAGATTCAAAAAATAATTAGATCCAGATGATTTTTATAACTCATTGTTAGTAGAATTCCAGATACATCAATTTGATTGCCAACTGTCCAGACATTGCATCGATCTAAAAGACATCCACTATCGCTGCAATATTGATAACATTTTATATTTCTAATAATTTTACATCCGATGCAGATAGTTTTTCTAGTATCGTGACTTTAGATCTATGATAAAATTGCTGTAGACACAAACAATCAAAGTGAATGTAAATTTTGGAATGAGTTAAGATATGGTAGATTCACCGCTTCTCGACTCCACGAAATGGCACATTGCAGCGTATTTAGTGGTAATTAATCAAGTAGGCAGTACAAAAATAATGGATACAAAGTCAATGCGAAGAGGGAAGAATTTAGAAAAAAAAAATAGAAGTTTTAGAATAAACTAAGCCTTGGTTCTTGCGGCTTATTGTTAAATCCAAGTTTCCTGTTATTGTAGCTTCTCCGGATGCCGTAGGAGAATTTTGTAGAGATAAAATACTCAATGACATTAAAAACTGAACATGCCTATATTATTTCCGATATGAAAATAGGAAATAAGTGTTTCGCACAAATTCAATGGCAAATGTTTTTAAGAAATGTTCAAAAAAGATTATTTTGTATGACAAAACACGATTTTGAATATCAATATGGATAGATTACGATGAGGTTTATGTTAAAAAATTTAATATAAAAAGCTATGATCTTTTAGAAAAGCAATATCTTTCCATTACTTCTAAAAATTGTACAAAGTTAGTTATAAAAAATTGTACAAATAACATGTGTTGCATATATATATTTATAAATTTTGTAAGAGAAAATAATTAGATAATAAATTACATTGTTAATAGAATTATTGTTTTTCATTATTTATTGCTTATAATTTTATTCTGTTTAATCACTGTTTAATAATAGATTCTTGAAGATTTATCAATGTAGTCACTGTTATCACATCATCAATATTATCTAATGTGCGATGGTGAATACCCGAATGAGATTTGAATATACTAAATTTCCTTATCCTTCTGATGACTCTTTCTATATGAAGACTTGCGATTCTTTTAGTTTCTAATATTCAGCTTTTGAAAGTTTTTTTGTCGTTCGATACACTAAGTGAACATATTAATATACATTTTTTTCTTTTGCAACATATGATCGATGTGCTTGAATCCTCGATCCGCCATAACAGCACAGTCATCCGGAAGCTTCTGTAAATATTGATTTTTTTCCACTATTGCAGCATCGGTTATTCTTCCACCAAAACCTTCCGATATAAAATTTATATGGCCATCGGGTGTTGCAGATATTAAATATTTTGTAAGGTGTTGCATTTTTTATATTCTGACCAAGTAACTTTGATGCATCGGATTGGTTGGTTTCTGAATTTCAATTTCTTTAAAGGCAATCTATTATCGATTGCAAATTGTAATATTTATCACGAAATTCTCTTCGCAAATTCCTTCGAATTGATGTAATAGTAGGCCAGATTATTAATTTTTTTAAACGAAGAGCTAACACCGATAAAGTCTGACGAAATATGACACTGGCATTAGTTGCACTGAGTCCAAACTGTCACTTAAACGAGAAAACGTTGCTAATTTTATCCTTGATAAAATTAAATAGCAATTGCAAACGGAAATATTTGTTTTTTTAATTAACACATTTATAATGAAAAATCTATTAGCTGGAATTCCGATGTATATTTTTGGTTTTTTTTTATCAAGAGCAAATGTCTTTCTAATACTTCTGTCAAAGAATATTTTTTCTACACCTCATCACTTGTTTCTTAGAGGATAAAAATTTCTTGCACGCCTTGAGTGTATCGTCGAGGAATGTTTTTATGTCGAATTTGACGTACTAACAATTTTAGCACTGATTTTCCTTGTTATCGTAGAATACTGTGCATCTGTCATGATTGATCTGCAATCAATTCCATTATTTCAATTTTGTCGATTTGAATCCATCTGTTGATGTTAATTAATTATGTTGTTAATTAATTATGTTGATTAATGTTGTTGATTAATTTTATCTGTTTGCACTTTTTTATTCTTCAATACAAATGTTACTGGAAGTTGAATTCCTTCCACTTCTGAAGGTCCAGGTTCTAACTCCAAATTATGAGGCTCTGTAATAACTTCCTCGACTTCGGCTTCGTCTGTGACTTTATCTATAACTTCGACTGTGGTTTCGACTGTGAGTCTTAGTTTTTTTCTATATTTATATCTGTAGAGTGTTTCCTAATTTTTGGAAGAGCTCCTTTTCTCATATTAACACTTAAATCAAGCAAAATCCAAGTGTAGTTTTCCAAATTCTTCTGTATTCAACTATATTATAAAATTGTTCATGTATAATATAACTGGAATAACACGAATTTAAATACACTATTAGAAAAATGTTGTGAATTCACAATATATATTGTGAATTCGCAGTATATGTTGTAGATTTACGGAATTTACATGCAGTAATTGTATTGTGAAATCACGAACACTTCTGTGTGTGTGTGTGTGTGTGTGTGTATATATATTTATATACAAAATGCATACAGTAAACAATAACTTACATTAAAATGATCTTGACAATAGTATAAAGCTGATTGTTATGAATATTCTCGCCCATCGTCTCTTATAATTTCTATCCACTGTTTTCTCGCTTTGCCTTTTGGCATCGGTATGAAAATCTTTGTAGGTGCATTAATCATCGTATTTTCACTCGGAAAAAACAAAATTTATAATGCTCCTTTCTGTATCTTCTTTTTTCATTTGACATCTTGTGTTGTAAATTCGAACAATACGGCTGTTTTAAGTTTAAATACGACGTAAATATATAGCAGATACGGCGATGGGATTGGTTCTACCGATGGCTAATAATGACATCATACAACATTTTTGCGCGAAAAAGTCCGATTCAAATGCGACAATTTTTATTTATTTTATTATGATAAATATGCATGACATAATTTTTTATATATTATATTTTTTTAAGAACACATATGGTTTAAATTATTATTTAAAACAAAAAAAAAATACTATTGAACCCAATTAAAAAATTACTTTCTTTAATTGTTCTTTCAAACGATTGCTTAATGAGCGTTTAATATATTTATATTATTTTAAACATATTAGTAAAAATATTTTCTTTAATTTTTAGTTCTCCGAATTTGCATGCAAAAAAAATGGCTTAATTTAAGTGTGTACATATAAAAATATGAAAGATATAAAATCTAGAACAGGAAGAAGTCCTGTAAAATTCATTTTTTAAGACAGATTGAATGAGTTATTGGATAATTTACCATTGAGTGCAAGTCCACGTTCATTAGATATTGACGAATTGCAATCACAAAGTACTGAAGTCGAATGTGGAACATCAACATCGAAGTCTGACAACAGCTTAGATACACTTTCTTTTCTATTTCATTTTGAGAAAAAAAAAAGAAAAAAGAAAAAGAAAAAATCCATCAATGGAACTAGTAAAAATAAAACAGAAATTTTTTGAAGATAAAATTAAGAATATGATAGAAAAAAAAGCCAGAAGATAATATATTGATGAAAACTTGAAATATAAAAAACAAAAATTAGATCTATATAAAAAAAATGGAAACAGAAGAGAAAAAAGTAGAATTAGAAAAAGTAGAATTAGAAAATATTAAAAGAAAAAAATACACAAAATACTACTAGTCACTATTATAATATATTTAAGATAGTACTTTAAAAGTTAATATTATAAAAGTGCAATCGAAGGTTGATCCTTGATTAAGTTTTTCATATAAATTTTAATTTTTATATAAAAGATAGTAATTACAAAAATATTTTCAATATATAATATATTCAATAATAAAATATTCAGTATTATAATATTAACATTTAAAGAATTATTTTAAACAAAATAAAATATAAAAAATTATTAAAAGGAAGATTCAGGTTATACTTTTTGAAAATATTTGATTTAATATTTGTAAAATGCATTTAAGTTGTGGAAATTTTGCCAATGTCAATATCAATAATAATGAAACTATATAGTAAAAAAATAAATATTTTGAATGTTTATTTGTTTTATTTATTTATTTTTATCGTGCTTTAAATCAAATGTTTAAAAAATAGATTAAAGAAAATTATTCTTTATTTTAATAATAATTTTCTTTAATTTTTGTTCATTAATAAATTAATTTTATTTTAAAATAAATTTCATTTGCAGTTCATTTTTATTGAGCATACATACTTAAACAAACATTTTCACAAAAATTTCTCTTCTGGAATAATTTTCACCTATATCATTAACTTCTGCTGCATCTATCATATTTTCATTATCCTCATTTTCATCGATATCAAATTCGTCTTGTCCATACAAATATTATGTAGCATAACTGTAGTTACAATACATTTTACTACAAATATTAAATCATTATTGTCAAAAAATGTTAACCTTCAGAATCTTCTTTTTAATAATTCAAAAGCGTTTTCAATTACGATTCTAGTTGCAGAATAATAGTAATTAAATATTTTTTGATTTTGAATTAATTGCCATTGTCTTTAAATGGACAATCAACCAGTCCAAACAAGGATAAGCTGAATTTCCTAATAAGAAATTCTTATCGAAGAATCCATGTATATACCCTTTCTGTATAAATGATTTTTTTAAAAGACAACTGTCATGAATGGATCCTGATTTACCAAAAAAAAAAAAACTAATAAATTTTTTCTGATGATGGCATACTTCCTTCTTGTATAAGAAGACTATAATTTTCTTTTCTATTATAATATACATAATGATGTTTGGAAATTGGTCTTTCCTAATTTTTACATGGCTCCCATCTATAGCTCCAATTACCCCATCAATCCCATACATTTACAAAATTCAGATTTTATTTTGTGTAATCATTCATCAGTGGGCCATGAAATATACTATTCACTTTTTTTTATCAGATATTCTATTATTTTCTTGATAATACGATTATAAGAATTTTTTAGTTACGTTAAATCTGTCGGAGCATTGTTTAATGTTTCTATATTGCTAATTAAGCTAATTTATCATAAAGTTATTAAAAATGCTTTTCGTGCACATATTTTCTCTCTTCCAAAATTATGTTGAAGCAAAACATGTTCAGTTTCAAATCTAAAGTTTCATATCTAAAATGTATAGAAGTTAAATATTGCAATTCAGTTTTCAATGAATTATCATACCTACTATTAGGTCAACAGTAAAATCGACTTTAATTGACAGTCTCTTTAAATTCTTTGTCATCGTATTCTTCCATAGTGTCCATAAAAGTAGTGTCCATAAAAGTAGTTATTCGGTATAATTTCCTCCTGGGAAGATTAGGTGAATCGGAACATTCAGGATGACGATTCAGAAGAAGAAAACAAATTGGATTCATTCGAATCTGAACTAGACTGAATTCGAATCCGAGTTCGAATCAGCTTTTAAAATCTAATAGCATATGAATGTATAAGTAAATGTTCATATTTAATGTATATTTAAGTAATAAACAATTAATATCTATTAATTTACCTTTGTAATAATAGTTAAAGTAATCATCTTAGCGCCTTTAATTCAAGACTAGTTCAATCCAATTTGAGATTAATGAGAATTTCTCATTTCAGCGCGTTCTTTTCACATATTGAACGATGACATCATTATCTGAATATGAAATACTTAGTTTCGGATTCAGTTTCACTTGTGTGTAAATGGAAAGCAACTATTATTTCCTTATTTTTATCATTATCAAAAAGTTATCACATGACAATATAGGTTTATAACTTCACTTTTAAAGTAAGTTTACTCGCTAAAGCACACGGTCTCGATCTTGTGCAGATTATAAGCAAAAACTCAATTAAATTTCACTTATCAGAATGCAAAAGGAACGCACATTTAACTGAATTATGACGTAAATTCACATCAAATTATATAAGCATCAAAGATCCAGATTCGATTATTATGAGTCCTATTTTTTATTGGTTATATTTTCTCATGTACGATTCAATAACATTCTTATTTAAGAAAAATAATGTTACTATGTTAAATTAACAAGTTTAACTAATAGCATCTAATTGGAAATAATTTTGTTAATTTACATATTAATGAAACAAATACGCTATCATGCAATATTCTTGTTCAAAAAGTTATTTATTTCAATAATATTGTTATCAAATGAACAAGACTTTCGATTAAATTGTTGTTAACAAATGCTGTTAATACAACATTTTTTTCCGTGTATCAATAGATTTTTAAACGCAGTAGCTAAAACGAATTCAAATTTGATAGCTGAAGTGGCTAAAATCATTTAGCACTAATAGCGAAGCATATACAGCTAAGACTCAATCTTACTGTAGATATTATTAGTTTCTATTATTAAAAGGAATTAGCTTAATATATTTACATCATTTTACTCTAGCAGCTTTCCAGAGCTGGAAAAAATACTTCATCAAAGTATTTGATACAAAATACAAAATATTGGTAATCTTAGTATTTGAATTATAAAATATTTTCAATTTTTCGATTTTGAAACATAAAATATTTTCAAGATATTTTCAAAATTTTTTTATTTACAAAATACTTTTTTTTTTGATACAAAATATTTTGAATTTTTTAAAACATAAAATATTTTTTAATACAACCAGATTTTTTAATTATAAAAATAGGCACGAGCGTTGCACAAAATCACTTAATGTAATACAAACAATATTAATTGTACTCAAAATATATATTATTTTTAAATGGCAGAAAATATAAAGCTAATTTATTTTAAATTATTGCTTTGTTCTCGGACGGTTTGAGAGAAGTAATAATTATGTCCAATTTCTTTACTTCTATGTAAGTTATTTATAATTTTATTTGACATTCCCCAGATACTTTATTTATCCATGAAATATCTAAGAGATATTTTACGGATAAAATTATCGACAACTTCAGAGATTAGATTAGGCATTAGACAACGACTGATTGAAAGAAAGTTAAAATGTACTTATTAGTTGTAATTGAAATAGGAAAAAATAGGATTTAGGAAAAAAATTAGAATTTAATTTTTATGCCTGGCATTTTCTCGATTAGTCATAACTACATCTCCGTTCTTCTCTGTCTTATTCTACGTCACGACTACAACAGTTACATCTCGTTACGTCTCGTTCTTTGTCATAACCCTGTTAATAATGTTTCCAAATCCAGCCAATAGGTCTGTTCGCGTTGTTTCAAGAATTATTATCAAGAATTTTTTTGGCATTTTAAATACAAAATACATTAAAATTGAATTGAAAATAAAATTGAATCAAGAAGGTCATTCAATGTATTTTGTATTTGAAATACAAGATACATTGAATGATCTTCTTGAAATACAAAATATATCGAATAACCTTCTTGAAATACAAAATATTGTTTGGAAAATTAATGCTGATTTTAAAGGAAATTGAAATGCAGAAGATTTAAATTTTAGTATACATTTATTAAATTTAAATCTTTTGCGGCATGAACTTTCCGGACAACTCAATACATCGAACGAAATACCTTCTTGAAATACAAAATACAAAATACATTTTATATTGTATTAGAAATACAATATTTGAAATACGATTTGTATTTCAAATACAAGTTTGAAATGTGCCCAGTCCTGCTAGCAGTATTTTTCACTGTAACACTTAAATTTAAGTAGCTAACAAATTGAGCTTTGGCAGCAACGACATTAGCTGTCTCTATTACAGGTGTGTCACAAAAATCCGGACAAATTTCAATTAAAATTTTCCGCTATATTGTGTTTCCGCCAGAGGTTGTTGTTGGCGTCCGAAAAAACCTGATACTTCTAATAAACAGTCATATTCTCAAAATGGCCACGATGTTGCAAGTGCGGAGTATAATCGCGGAAGAGTCGCGATCGTCGAAGACCTTCGCGCTGGACGCTCAGCAACGGAAATAATTCGGTTCTTTGGATCACCCGAGATGAACGTATTTATGGCAACGTTGTGACAAAATATACGGCTTTAGAACAGTCCAATAAAGATTCCAATATGCCAACGAGGAAGAGTCACTTGAAAGAACGCATCACGACGACTCCCGCAATCGTTGAAAGGGCTCAAGCGCTGATTTCGGATGACCCAGGGCAATCGTTGCGAAAATTAGCATCGATTGTTGATATAAGCGAATCAACAACACATCGAATTGCCGAGGAGGACCTTCGATACAAATCGTATACATTAAAGATACAACAGACGCTCTCTGAGACTGCCAGGACAAGTTGAGTTGCTCGCCTCGGCTCTCATTTTGGCCTCCCAACAACCCAGATTTAAATTCCTTGGACTACTACGTATGGTAGTTGAAAGGATCACAAATAAATCTCGGCATTCCAATGTGACGTCATTAAGGACTGCTATTGAGGTAGCATTCATCGGCATGGACAGCGCTATATTACAGCGTGCGAACGCTTCAGATCGAAAATAGAGGCCGTTAAGCTAATGGAATATATCGGGAATATATCAAATAATTGTGCTCTACAGGGCTCACTCAAGTGTCATGTAAAAGGATTTTTTGTAATATTTAATTTTTCATTAAAAATTTTGTTTAAAGAAATTGTTCGATTTGTCCGGATTTTGATGATATATCCTGTATAAGGACACATTTAACTGCCACGGCTATGTTTTAGTTACGTTTAGCTAATTTTTTCTCTGCGTGAAACTTAGATACCAAATATGAAAGATTAGAAAATTTGTATATATACAAGCAATAATGATTTAGTAGTATATAATGACGTAATAGTAATATGTCAATGACATCTAAATCATATATGTGATTCTTATTGAATCGTAAAACAAGTGATCTCATCAGTATTCACTTTAGAATCTCTTTATAAGCTACCTATTCGTCGCTTAGTAATTGCGTTCGTAAATTTTAGCGACGTATTTTATGACTTATGTAAGCAGCACCCGATAACAATAGCAGTCCACTCGCAAGTAAGGATAATACAACGATTCGAACTAATTGGAAACTCAGTTTCATAGATACTCCTGAATTACGCAATTATGCGGAGCACAATGCAGAATTTCCCTACACGACCGCATTCAATTAGTTGCGTTTTATTCCCCGAAGTGTAATCGAGCTCGCGTAGGTACTCGCGGCGGATATTAATCTCCGTAGCGAGAAAAAAACTTTTTACGATGATGAATTTATATCGATGGAAAGAAAACCATCGTGCCACAGACAATACAAAAATATTAATACTCCAAAGTATTTTGCACGAAAGTTATAAATAATATAGTCGACAAATTTTATGATGCAATAGAATTTTTTGTGGAGTCGATATTATACTAATCGATCGAATAGAATATTCAATAAATCATGGAAAGAGGTGAATAAGTTTTATTTCACGCAAAATACTTGTCAATTGATATGTTCCACTCAATGCGTTAAAAATGATTTTCACTGTGCTTTGATAATTTGTTCTTGTTCATATTTATCTAAAACAAAAAGCCGAATAGATAAAAGAATAGAAATAAATATACATCCATGAGCTGTATAAATTACATAATTTCTACGCGTTAGTTTTGCAGTAATCCTAGTATCAATTATCTTTTAGTTTGTTCACTTTAATCCGATTTTGAATACAATGAACTCGTAGAATTCAGAGGGCAAATATATGTTTTTATGTGCCTGAGGTGTGATATAATCGATCACTTACAGTTGTCGTTTTCTTGTAAATAGATCAAGATATATCATGAAGAGTATTTTTCAATAAGAGTACTTTTGAATACAATTATATTATAGTTAAATTCTCGCATCTTGTGTTAGTAAAAAGCATTGTGTACTTGTGTTAAAATCGATCTTTGTTAAAATTTTTTAACAAATTGTTAAATTTTTAATATATCAGAGTATTAATTTAATATAATGTCATTTTCTTAATGTTAAAATAACACACACAGAGAAAACATTAACCAACGCAGTTAAAATGTTATAATAAGGACAGCTAATGTCATTGCGCTGCCAAAGCTTAATTTATTATCTGCTAAAATTTAGATGTTGTAGCGAAAATATTCGCTGCTAGAGTAAATTTAACTAAATATATTAAGTTAATTTCTTTTTGCAACAGAAATCAATAATATTTGCAACAAGATTAAGAATCTTAGCTAACATTATACATGCTTCGCTGCTAGTGCTAAGTAATTTGAATGTCAGCTATGAAATTTGATATAGGAGCACTTTTATATTAGCTACTGCGTTTAAAAATATATTGATACACGGAAAAGATATTGTATTAACATTTGCCAACCATCTATTCAAAAGTCTTGCTTATTCAATAATAGTATTAATTAAATAAATAACATTTTTTTTTAAATAAGAGAATGATGGCGTATTTGTTGCATTAATACTATAAATTAACAAGATTATTTTCAATTAGATGCTATTAATTTAACATCATTCCTCTTCTCTGTAATATTGAAAGTTTATAATTTACGTATACCGAATATTCAAAATAAAGTATTACAAATTTTTATCTCGGAAATACGGCATTATTGAGAAAAATTGTTCCGACAAAAGTTATAAGGTCTATTTATTGATCTTTTAGTTTGATTTTGGATAGTCGCCAAGATCAAGGTCATATCGATTTTTTAAAATAGAACACCCTACTTTTGATTCCAGAATTTAATAGCTCGAGAGCTCTCCGAAACGGTATAAGAAAATATTTTTTTATTAAGTAGTTTGTGAATTATGATATTTAAAAGTTACAGTACCGTCGGCATTAACATTACTCAAGATGTCCGACTAACGGCTAAAATCTCTTCAGTATTATTCAGGATCCTGGATATCATTTGTCAAGATCAAAGCCATTAGATTTCTTATTTTATAAATTTCTATTGCTAATAATTACCAGATCTATATTGCAAGATGAAAAGTGCTTATTTAAAAACAACAGGGCTTTTGTACACGTATAAATAGCCCAATCCAATTTCCATGATATTTGAAGCCTTATATCCAAATCCCATGTACCACCAGAGAGCATTTAATAATGGATTTATATCTCTAGAAGCTTTTTTGTATTTGTATTCAAAAGGTTATATATAAGATGATAAAGGAATTTCTTTCATTTATCATTTTTCTCGATATAATAATATTAAGAAATTAACACATTCATAATACACGCGTGATGATCCCACTATAAAATGGAAATATAATATGATCATTCCTAATGAAGTCAAAGTTCAAGAATAGAAAAGCGAAATCAAAATACTGGTGGCTTGCGAATGATTAAGTTTAGTAATAGACATAAAATTTGTAATATCTTTAATCTGTGATTTAATTATTTATTTTGTAAACAAGAATACAAATTATAATATAAGTAAACAGCGTTTTTGGATATATAGGAGCTTCTTCTTTTTTGTTATAAATTGATAAATTACATTTCGCTATCTTTTTTCGAAAAACGTATGTTCTTTTTCTTATGTCGTTACGCAAAATTTTTTTTTCTGTAAAAGCGTTCTCAGCGGCGAGAATTTCATCACTGTTCAACTAAGAATAAGATAAAATGAATGTTATTTTTTATTTTTATTAACATTATAGTTCTTATATATATATTTATATATAGATATATAGATAAAGTGTTTGGCTCCACAAGTAAATTATTTTTAAAATAAAAATAAAAAAATAAAATCCAATCTCCATTCACTCCTTTCGTCTCGTTAAATCAAATATGTATCAGATTTGGATAAAAAAATAAAAAAGTTATAACAAAACATTATCAATTTATGTTATGTATTGTAATAAAAATATAAGAAGACATACACGCAAAAAAGGATTTACATTAGTAATATCAGCTAAATATTGTTGGTTCAAATTTTACTGTTATTGCTACAATTTGGCTATTGAAGATAAAATACATTTGCTGCTGACGTCCAACTTTATAAATTAAAATTAAAAGCATACTTAACATGAGTAGCTAATCTAATAAGAAATTAATAGCTTTGAAAATTAGCGCTGTAGAAAGTGCGCGATAAATATCAATGTTAGCTAAGATGAGTAGCTAAGTAAGTGGCAACTATTCCTCACTATTTTAGCCGCGTAACCGAACATTTCATTCACAATTGTTTCTGAAACGCCGGTTGTCCTTTTACTCTAGCAGAAAGTATTTTTCGCACCTAAATTTTAGCAGATAATAAATTGAGCTTTGGCAGCGACGACATTAGCTGTCCCTAACATATTTTAACTGCCATATATTTTAGCTGCATTGGCTAATCTTTTCTCTGCGTGTATATAAAAAGGACTTATTATATTGTGTATATATATATATATATTATATTAGCTTATATTAAAAAATCCATAATACATGAAATAAACTTTATATTAAAAAATCCATAATACATGAAATAAACTTTTGGTTTAATAGACACAGTTAATCAAAATTACATGTAACTTAATTAATTGTAATTTCGTATTACAATTAACAATATAATTGTAATATTGGGTCGTTCGGAAAGTTCGTGCCGATGTTGAAGGAAAATTGAAACGCAGAAAATTTGAATTTTAGTATACATTTATTAAATTATATAAGTTAGTCGGTACGAATTTTCCGGACAACCTAATATAATATATTACAATTAATCATATTAGAAAATAAATCGAAATCGAAAATAGATTGCGGTAGATGCAATGAGCATGCCACACAAGGTCTGTTTTCTGTGACTGAACTAGTGTACACTTTTGGAACTTAAAGTGAGATAGGTATATGTTTAATATTTGTCGAAAGCGAAAAAGAGAGTTCTAGTGCAGCCTAGTACAGAAACAGAAAACAAATAAACTATGTCAAAACGATATTATGCACAGATATTATAGTGCAAACAACCGACATTCCAGAAACAATTGCGAATGGAATGCTTGGTTACGCGACTAAGGTTGCATTCGGATTCCCACCGGAGTGCTCCTTAGGTGTCATGTCATCTTTGTTTAACATTCGGTAATAAGGATGATATGACATCCGAGAAGCACCCAGGAGCGAATCTGAATGCAGCCTTGGAGAGCTTATGAGAAATAGCTGCATTTACTTAGCTACTCATGTTAAGTAGCTTTTAATTTTAATTAATAAAGTTGAACGTCGGCAGCAAATGTATTTTATCTTCAATAACCATAAGTTTTTAGCAATAACAGCAAAGTTTAAATCAGCAATTAATATTTAGTTGATATTACAAACTTCTTTTTTTATAAATATACAATTTATAAGTATATACAATTTACAAGTAAGTAAATATAGTTTTAAAACGAAAATTCTAAGATAAATAAATAAAAAATGAATATATGCGTTAATTTAATATATTATAAAATGTTAATTTTACTGAAGAAATGTGTTTCTACAATTTATGTCAATTTGTATTAAATTGTTTCAAAGTATTATATTTTTTGTTTTAATTTTACATAATGTTATTTCTTAACATACTACTATTAAAATATTTATCTTATATTAAATTAATACAAAAATTTAAAAGGATTGTTTGACACATGAAATGTGTTTTAACAAAAAATTTCTAATTATGTATTCAGATTCCGCTTGCTGCGGAATATTACTGCTGATCATCGAAAATTTCGTCGTGTGATTTCGCGTCGATAATGACTTCCCTGCAGATAACTATCATGCTGAGGCAATTAACAGACTCATGCATTTAGATGATACTTGGTAGTAGGAAGGATGTGGTGTTAAATCACGCAGACTCTCGGATTTAATTTGCAATTCTCTGTATTATGTAATCAGCCTCGATATGGCTTCTAGCCACTCGAATCCATATCTCACACTCGCATTTCCACATAATTTCTCGTCAAGGTTTTTCGGAAAATTCGACTTACAGTAGCCAGCAACTTCTGCGTGTTCGTGATTACATTCATGAAAATAATCTTTGTATTTATAAAGGTTTCGCGTGTTATTGCGCAAATTACCTGCGTGTCGGGCATAACAGATGTTCTAATTTAGCTCGAAAGAAGTTCTTCATGATTAAATTCAAAATGTCAAATGATAAAATGTGTATATATTATAAAATAAGTCTTTATAATAATTTATATCTCGCATATTTTCGAATACAAAAATGTGTCTTATATAAAAAAATAATCGTCTCCGTTTTAAAAAAATATGGATATAAATTATATAATGCGATGTTTGTATAATTGTTATCATATCAATTAAGATAAACATCAATATAATATGAATTTAACTATTGGTTTAATCAATGCTAACGTAGTGAGAATTAAATTTAACATCCATATGTAGTATCAAATCCGTATTTTTTAGAGTGTAACAATTAAAATTGCTAGTCAATTGTTAGTTTATGATAATTTTATTTCTGCTATTTGTCATAATATTACACAATGTAACATTTTCTTTTTAGCGATTTTGCTTGTGTTTATGCAACTTTGATAATACAGTCCAACAAGAAAATGTGCGGAAAGCAGGACTAGTATTTCATAGAGGTCATTGAATACAAATCCACCAAAAATACTCATCATATCAGGTTTTTGAAATAAATTGGACAATATGGGTTAGAAAGCGTTTTCTTATTATCATATTTATCATTTTTTTGTGACCAAATAAAGTTTGATCCAAAATGATTAAAATTGGAAAATAAATAGATTTGTATACTATTAAAAAGATATCTTTGAGCTTTTGAGATTGCTAATATTGAATTTGAACTCAAAATTTTTATATTCAAAATGGCAGATCCAATATGGCGGACCGAATGTTATTTTTCATATTTTATCCTTTATAATGATTCGCCATTTTGAATATCGAAATTTCGAATTCAAATTCAGTACTAGAAACTCCGAAAACTCTAGGATACTATTTTCATACAAATCTATTTACTTTCCTGTTTCAATCTACTAATTTGGATTCGCTATTTTACATTTTAGAAAATGTTCATACCTTGATGAAAAAATTGTATAATAAAAAATGAAAATTCCTTTTAAAGGTGAAGATTAACTCTTTATGGTGTTAATTGAAAAATAAAATTTCATTTGACCAAAAAATGGTAAATATAGCAAAAAAAGCTGTTTTTGATTCACATTACTCAATTTATAAAAAACCTGACATGATGGGTATCTTTCGCTGACGAATTTGGATTCAGCGGTCTTAAATTTAGGTATTAAAAAATACTAGTCGTGATCACCGAAGTGTGAAAAAAATTTTGTCGGATAATGTAATTTCTCGCACTAAACTGCTTTTGCGTCATACTCTTTTGATGATTAAGATTATGCACTGATACAGTATCAGAAATTCTTTATTAGCCTTCTTCTTAGCCTAAAGAAAGAGCTTTCTGGCGCGGTAAGTTTGAAGATTGAGGTCATTCGAAGCGATCGATACTTTTCCCTCTATACTTGCGTGTAACATCGCATGTAACATCGCGTGTAACATTCGAAAATACACTTCGATCTCGCGTGCGGCAACGAAGAATATTATTCCTAATTATATCCCTTAATTTGAACTCGTGTTCTAATTAACCGGCTAGTCCCGACGTTATTTTGGCCGCATGGTCGAAGGTAATCACCGAGAAGCCTATTAAATATAAGTAAAATATTTTACGCTTTATAGATATAGATAGATAGATAGATATAGATAGATAGATATAGATAGATAGATAGATATAGATAGATAGATATAGATAGAAGAAAAACGATCATATTGCACATTGTCGCATATGCTTCAACAAAACAGTTTCTATTCTCTGACTTGAATATGTAAGACGAAGAAATTCACTGCCAAGATAACAAACGCGAGGTGAGGCATGGATTATACGTTTTTCGCCGCAATGCTGAGTTTGGAGGATCGATCTCGTTCGTTGTAAAAAAATTAATCTGTATTGCAAACTCGTTGCCTGCGAAAGCTTTCTTCGGCTCGTTATTCACATAATATAAGCGTAGAGAATGCTTTCGCATAAATTCACGGTATCGACAATGAGGAAAATGACAAGAAACATGATTCCATTCGGCACCAACCGTTACCAAACGTTATAACGGACATGGTACCAGTTTCAGTTGTTAATTCGATTTGTTCAGCCTCGAAAATAACAGGAAATAACAGTAATTATATTGCAACTTTTCTAAGTTAATAATAGCAACTGCAAAGACCATATTCTACATTAATTATGATTATAAGCAACATGTATATATGTCATGTAAAATTCACTTGGCATTATTTTAATAGAATTAGGGATAAAATTGTTTACAATCATACCGCTACTTCGATAACATCATTTAAATTGAAAATAATCTTGTTAATTAACAACAATAATAATAAAACAAATAAAATTTTATTAAAACAAGAGCATAAGTATTTTGTGTGTGTGTGTGTGTGTGTGTGTGTGTGTGTGAGTGTGTTTGTGTGATGTTTGTAAATCTTTTTGCTTGTTTCAGATCAATCATATTATTGTAACTCGTTACAGGGCTTATTCGATAATGTATTCATCTAGAATATCCACTT
>Ga0157364_1000623_pt1 | contig 25619 bp, 26 predicted proteins | sample AttsexASBM2_FD_111476 | JGI IMG/M metagenome (GOLD analysis project Ga0157364, IMG submission 111476) | Fungus gardens microbial communities from leaf cutter ant in Ribeirão Preto, State of São Paulo, Brazil - Atta sexdens ASBM2 | ecosystem: Host-associated > Fungi > Mycelium > Unclassified ... | reverse complement strand
TGTCCTATTTATACAAATGTGTCCTGGTCCGTGCTACCACTATCTAAACCTGCCCTATAGTCCATGCTTCATCCTCATGTCCGCCTCACTCCTTACTCAAGGCCACCATGTGTACTCCAGGTGCCCTGACGTCATTTTCTAGATCCTTCTACCACCTTCTAGGCCTATGACATCACATCATGTGACCTGTCATGTGCCTTCTTCATCGTCTTTTCCAGGAAAATAAAATAAAGAAAAAGAAAAGTAAAATCAAAAAAATAAAATAAAATAAAATAAAAATTGTTAGTATCCAGATGTCCATGACACTAATGTCCATGTGTTATCTATGAGATAGCTATACAGTTAATATACTCCTTGATGTCATCTATCTAGACTGTTCCAGCCCACTCTAGTCTGTTCTAGGCTTTTATGACATCACATGCCTTTTCATTGTTATTATCAATATAATAAAAGAAAAGTAAATTCAAAGTAAAATCTAATATAAAATCCTAAAGAATATATAAAGAATATTACCGCTTCACCCTTTACCATATTATAACACCTTGTATTAAGTAACACAAGAGAACTTGATAGAGAACTCTGTACAGAAACATCTACCTTATATACTAAACTACAATGGTCCATGCTACTACTTTTTCTAGCCTACTCTAAAGACCATGTGTTTGCCTTAAGACCAACATGTGTATTACATATTGTTATGACATCATCTACCCAGAATCTTCTATGTTGTTCCATTATGTCACATGTGACATTGTCACACTTTGTCTTCTTTGTCCTATGATCAACAATCAAACCTACAAGAAAATAAAATAAAATAAAATAAAATAAAAACTAAGTCCATTGTTTTCAATTCTGACAGTAAAGTCCTTGATAGTAGTAATTTGCCAATCTTAAGAATTTCTGTACATCTTTGACTCCTTTTAGGGTTGGCCAGTTCAAAATATCTTTCTCTTTCTCTTTTTCTATCTTGATTCTCTCTGGTTCTATTACTACTCCTAAGAATCCTACCTCTCTCATCTTTCACTTACATTTCTCTAGTTTCATATATAAATCATTTTCTGCCAATATCTTCACTACTTCTTCTACTAGCTCATTATATCCATCCTCTCCTTCTGTCCCAATAATTATATTGTCAATGAAATTTGCCACTTTTCTAGTATTAATAAGATTCCATAGTATTTTATTTATCATGGTCTGAAAAGTCACAGATAAGTTTATTAGTCTGAAGAACATCACCATTGGCTTGAATGACCTCTCTAGTATCATGAATGCTGCCTTCCACTTATCTCCTTTCTTTATCCATATATTATTATATTCCTATCTTAAGTCCATCTTAGTAAATACTTTTTTTGTACCTATATTTTCTATAATGTCTGAAATAAGAGATAAATGGTAATTGTTCTTAATAGTCCATTTGTTTAAATACCAATAGTCCTGTACCATCTGTGTTATGACTTTAGACTTTGTGTTTAAGTGAAAAGCACACTCTTATATTGAGTAACACAAGAGAACTTGATAGAGTTTCTAAGTACAAATTGTCTACCTTATATATGAACTACTACTGGTCCATGCTATACTTCCTTAGCCCTACCCTAATGACCATGTGTTATCCATGCTGTATGACATCATCATCTCTAAAACCTTCTATTGTCAAGATCGCAGAAAGTGGACTTAGTTTCTTTTTATTTCCTTTCTTATTTTTTATTTTCTTCTTGATTTATTTTCCATTTTTCTATTTATAGAACTTAGAGTTAGGGTTGATGGTTGGTCACAGATCACAAAACATAGGAGAAAGGGGTAGAAGGTTCTAGAAGAAGTGATGTCATACAACATATATACCACATGCTGACCTTATGTTTAACACATAGTCATTTAGGGTAGGATGCACAGCAGTTAGCATGGACTATCTGAATAGGTATATAAGATAGACTACTTTGTAAAGAGCTCTCTATCGAGTTCTCTTATGTCATCCAATACAAGGTTCTTTTCTTAAGACAACTCTAAGTCTTTTGAATTATAACATTAGAACTTGATCCCATATTCCGAAACTACTCAACACTGAGCCTTTTCTCTTTTACTCTCTTTTCATCCTCAACTGCAGGTAACATACCCAAAGTCAAGAAGGTTACTAGACTCTAGGCATAAGAGGTAGACTAGCTAGACAGAGGGAGTCTAGCTATTTGTATGTACTAAAGCCCACTGGTGCATAATAAACATAACACCTTGTGTGAACATGCTCTGTATCTTTTGAGTATCAACCTTGTGCTACAAGCCCACTTGTGACTTGTCTATGCAAAGGAATAGCAGCTGTTCTTAAAACACTGTTTAGAGTAGAAAGGTCTTCTTAGACCAAAATTGATACAAATTATTAGATAGACGAAGTAGTCAGTGAAATGTGTAGGCAGGACAAGAAGAGTGTCTGTTATTACATACCGAGATTTTGTCAACAGAGTACGAGTCCGAGAGTGAGACCAGTATAGGTTTTGCTCTTTCTCTAAATATCTCACTACCACCACCAACTTTCAGCATGAGTCAACACGACTTATATACAATTATTCTGCAACAGCAGGAGTAACTAGCAGCCATACAGGCCCAGATACAAGCACTACTGGCAGGAAGAGAAAGCAGAGAAGGAGAAGGAGCACATAAGGAGGTAGCCAAGCTACCAGTATTTAATGGAGAGGCAGGGAAAGTGTCAGGATTTATTACAGCTTGTAAGCTGTACATCAAGGCAAGAATGTTAGAAGTAATGGTGAAGGAACAAGTTCAATGGGTGTTGTATTTTGTACAAGAAGGATCAGCAGACATCTGGAAGGAAAATGTGTTGGAGAATTTAGAGGAGGGAGTAATAGAATATGAATCAGTAGGGGAATTTTTAATGGCAATAAAGAAAGAGTTTGGGGGTGGAGATAAAGAATCAGTGAAGATAGCAGAGTTGAAGAAGTTAGAGCAGGGAGAAAGGATGATGGAGGAATTTGTACAAAAGTTTAAGAGAGCAGCTCGAGAAAGTGGATATGAGAGAAGGCTATTGATCAAAGAGTTTAAGAGGGGAATAAATGGTGGAATCAGGAGAAAGCTAATGGAGACAAAAAGGCCTCCTACAACTATAGGGTAATAGTATGAAAGGGCTATCGCCTTAGACAGGAATGGGAGAGAGAGTAGGAAGGAGGAAGAAAGACTGAGAGGACAACAGAGGACATCAATCCCAAAACAATCAGAGGTCGCAAGACAACAATGGCCATAACCTCAAGTATGACCAAGAAGGCAACAAGTGTCTCAGCAGCAGATACCGATGGAGGGAGTGGAGAAGACAAACACAGTGGTAGTAAGGGAGCAGAAAGGACAAAGGATGGGACTACTGAGAAGAGACCCCTATGCAATGGAGGTGGACAGAGGGAGGAACTGCTATGCTTGTGGCAGATTTGGGCATATGGCCTGACATTGTAAGAACAGAGGAGGAATAATCAGAATTAGGGAGGGGAGAAGATTGGAATATGGAGGGAGGAGAGAGGGAAATATGGGACATTCAAACAATTTAAAAGAGGAGGAGAATCTAGAGTCCCTCAACTAGATTTTAACAACAGATTCAATGTACTAGCTAATGAAATAAAAGTTGGTGCATTAGACTCAGAGGGAATTAAGAAGGAAAAAAAAGAATTACTAAAGGAAGTAACAGTGAAGATAGGGTTAGAAAGGATTGATATGCAAGAAGGAATCACAGTAGAAGCATTGCTGGACAGTAGGGCTACAAGGTTGGTAATGAGCTCAGAGTTTGCAAGGAAGCAGGGATTTAAACTAAAGAAAATCAAAAGGCCTATTTATGTAAGGAATGTGGATGGAACACTAAATAAGGAAGGACCAATAGAAAATACAGTAAAAGTTAATATTTACTATCAAGGACATAGGGAGAGGATGGAGATAGATGTGATTGGAGGACAAAAGTGGAGTGTAATTTTGGGAATGCTATAGCTAGCTCACCACAATCCTGAGATTGACTAGAGGACAGGAGAAGTTAAGATGATGAGATGTCTAGAAGAATGTGAAAAGCAGTGGAGACCAAAGCAGAGAAAATTAGGATGGCAAAAACAAAAAGAAGAGGAGGCAAAGGAGAAAGCAGGAAAGAGACGGAAGGAGAAAGCAGAGCAAAAGAAAAAACAGAAGAAGAAAAAGATGATAGAAGTAAAAAGGGTAGCTGAAAAATGGGAGATCTGGGATGAAGAAGAGGAGGCAGCAAAATCAGAAGCAGAGGCAAAGAAGTTGGTTCCAGAAAGGTTTCACAGGTGGATTAAGGTCTTTGGCAAGAAACAGTTGGAGAGGATGCCCACACAGAAAATTTGGGATCATATAATAAATATGAAGGAAGGATTTGTACCAAGGAAGGGGAAAGTGTATCCATTGTTAAGGGAAGAGAGAAAAGAAGTAAGAGAGTTCATACAAGAACAACTGAGGAAAGGATATATCTGACCCTCAAAATCGCCTCAAATAGCACTAGTGTTTTTTGTAGGAAAGAAGGATGGTAAGAAGCAGATGGTACAGGACTATAGGTATTTAAATGAATGGACTATTAAAAACAATTATCCTTTACCTTTGATATCGAATGTAGTAGAAAATATTGGTACAAAAAAAGTATTTACAAAGATAGACTTGAGATGGAGATATAATAATATATGGATAAAGGAAGAAGACGAGTGAAAGGCAGCTTTCATGATACCCAAGGGGTCATTCAAACCCACAGTCATATTCTTTGGGTTGACAAATTCACCAGCAACTTTTCAGGCAATGATGAATGAGTTACTTAGAGACTTGATTAATATAGACAAAGTGGTGGCATTCATAGATGATGTGATAGTAGAAACAGAAGACGAAAAAGGACATGACAAGTTAGTAGCAGAAATAATAAAAAGGTTGGAGAAAAATGACTTATATGTGAAACTGGAGAAATGCAAGTGGAAGGTTAGAGAAGTGGGGTTTTTAGGAGTTGTGATAGGACCAGATGGGATAAAGATGGAGGAGGTAAAGGTGAAAGGTGTTTTGGACTGGCCGACACTAAAGTATGTCAAGGATGTGTAAAAGTTCTTAGGATTGGCAAATTACTATTGTTGATTCATTGAGGGCTTTGCATCCATAGCTAGGCCTTTACATGATATGGTGAAAAAGGATCAGAAATGGAATTGGATGGAGAAACAGGAGGAAGCATTTAGGGAGCTGAAGGAGTGATTCACAAAGAAACCAGTGTTAGCAGCACCAGACTTAGACAAAAAAATGAGAATAGAAGTGGATGTGTCAGACTATGCAACAGAAGGATGTTATCAATGGAATGTGAAGATGGAAGATGGAGACTGGTGGTGTATTTATCTAAATTATTGAATGAGATGGAGAGAAATTATGAAATATATGATAAAGAAATATTGGCGATCATCAGAGGTTTAGAAAACTGGAGACATTTGTTGGAAGGTACATGATTCAAGTTTGAGATCTAAACAGATCATAAGAACTTGGAATACTTTATGAAGGCACAGAAGTTGAATCATAGACAAGCCTGATGAGCATTATACCTGTCAAGATTTGATTTCACTCTGAAGCATGTTCCAGGAACAAAAAGAAAAAGACAGATGGACTTAGTAGGCAACCAGACTGGAAAGTAGGCATAGAAAAAGATAATGACAATCAAGTATTTATAAAAGACAATTAGATTCGTAGTTTACAAGAAGTAGTAATAGAAGGACCTGGAGTAGATATAATAGAAAAAATAAAAAAGGCTAAGAGTAAGGATGAGGAAGTAGTTAGAGTAGTAGAGGAGATAAAGAAAGCAAAGATAAAGGTATTATGAGGAGAAGAGTGGCAGATAGAGAGAGGTTTGGTGTTGAAGGAAGGGAAGGTGTATATACCAAAGAACAAAGAGTTGAGAGCAGAGATAATCCAGTGGCATCATGATGTGCCAGCAGCAGGACATGGAGGGCGATAGAAGATGACAGAGCTAGTCACTAGAAATTATTGGTGGCCAGGAGTAATGAGGGATATAGGAAGATATATAGAAGGATGTGATTTGTGTCAGAGAATGAAGAATTGGACAGAGAAGATGGCAGGAAAGTTGAAGTTGAGTGAAGTGCTGGAGAAACCATGGACTCATCTAACAGTAGACTTCATCACAAAGTTACTGGTGGTAGCCAGGAAAGATGCAATCCTGGTAGTCTGCAATCAGTTGTTAAAAATGACATATTTTGTGGCAACGACAGAAAAGACATTGGCAGAGGGATTGGCAAGGCTGTTCAGAGATAACATGTGGAAATTACATGGGTTACCAGAAAGTGTGGTGTCAGATAGAGGGCCTTAGTTTGCGGCAGAGTTGACAAAAGAACTAAATAGGATGTTAGGAATAGAAATAAAGTTGTCAACAGCATTTCACTCACAGATGGATGAGTAGACAGAACGAATGAACCAGGAACTTGAGCAGTATCTTTGGTTCTTTGTAGATCATAGACAGAAAGATTGGCCAGAGTGGTTAGTGTCAGCAGAGTTTGCAGTGAACAACAAGGTTTATATAGCAATAAAGGTTTTGCCTTTCATAGCAAACTATGGAAGAGAGTTGAGAATGGGAGAGGATATAAGGAAGAAAGGAAAGATAGAAAAAGCAACAGAGTTGGTGGAGAAAATGAAAGAAAGTATATGAAGAGGCAGGAGTGGCATTAAAAAAGGCACAGGAAGATATGAAGAGGCAAGCAGATAAAGGAAGGAAGGAAACTGAAGATTGGAAGAAGGGAGATAAAGTGATGCTGAGTACCAAAGATTTGGTGTTCAAAGAAAGACCAGTGAAGAAACTAGTAGACCAATATGTAGGTCCATATAAAATCAAGGAGGTGGTATCCACCAATGTGGTCAAATTGCAACTGCCAATCTCAATGAGGATCCATTTAGTTGTGAACGTCAGTCGGATAGTACAATATAAGGAGCAAGTAGGGGGACAGAAAAAAGAGAAGAGTAAACTAGTTGAAGTAGAAGGAGTTAAAGGGTGGGAGGTGGAGAAAATATTAAATAAAAGAAAAATAAGAGAAGTAGAGAAGTACTTAGTGCGATGAAAGAGGTTTACAGTAGAAAGCAACACATGGGAAAAGAGGGAGGATTTAGGAAACGTAAGAGAAGCATTGGAGGAATTTGAGGGAAGGATGAATGCAGAGATGAGGAGGCAAGAAAAGATAGATATGGTGGAAGAAAGAGATTTCAAGAGGGGAGAATTACCAGAGAAATTTATGGTGAAAATGTTATATGGATGGGATGATAGGAAGTTCAAGGAGGAGTACTTGAAGAAGTTGGAGAGGAACTGGCAAAAATGGAAGTCAGTTTCTCCAGAGGAGAAACCTTAAAGGGAGGACAATGTCAAGATTGCAAAAAGTAGACTTAGTTTCTTTTTATTTCCTTTCTTATTTTTTATTTTCTTCTTGATTTATTTTCCACTTTTCTATTTATAGAACTTAGGGTTAAGGTTGATGGTTGGTCACAGATCACAAGACATAGGAGAAAGGGATAGAAGATTCTAGAAGAAGTGACATCATACAGCATATACACCACATGCTGACCTCATGTTTAACACATAGTCGTTTAGGGTAGGGTGCACAGCAGTTAGCACAGACTATCTGAATAGGTATATAAGGTAGACTACTTTGTAAAGAGCTCTCTATCGAGTTCTCTTATGTCATCCAATACAAAGTTCTTTTCTTAAGACAACTCTAAGTTTTTTGAATTATAATATCTATGCTATTCCATTATGTCACGTGAGCATGGGACCCATGTGACATGTGATGTCACAGTTTGTCTTCTTCACCTATATCCAAATAAAGAAAAAGAAAAAGACTTCAAAATAAAATAAAGGAAAAAGGAAAAGGAAAATAGAATAAAACTAAGTCTATTGTTCACAACTCTGACAATCTGCTTCTTACCATCCTTCTTTCCTACAAAAAACACTAGTGCTATTTGAGGCGACTTTGAGGGTCTAATATACTCTTTTCTCAATTATTCTGAGATAAACTTGCACATCTTCTTTTCTTTTCTTGACAATGGATATACCTTTTCCTTCTTTGGTACAAATTCTTTCTTTGTCTTAATAGCATAATCCCATAATTTCTTGGTAAGCATCTGTTCACTGGCCTTTTTTCTAAAAATCTAGATCTACTTGTGTTAAGATCACAAGAAGTGGACCTAGTTTTTTCTCATCTTCTTATTTTATTTTATTTTATTTTTGATTTATTTTCCTTTACTCTATTTTTAGAACTTAGGGTTAGAGTTAGTAACAAGATCACATTATCACACAGCAGATCACATCAGATGACATGATCACAAAGTCACATAACACAGGAAAGGACATAGAATATTCTGAAAAAGATAATGTCATACAACGTGTAAAACACATGATCGTTTAGGGTAGGCTAGAAATAGCTCACACAGACCATTAGGTATTTGTATATAAGGTAGACAGTCTTATGTAGAGTTCTCTATTGAGTTCTCTTGTATAAACCCTATACAAGGTTCTTTCTTTTGACCAACTCTAAGGTTTTAAGTTTGTAACAACTTGTGAAAGTGTTCTGGTACTAGCTTCTTTGCTTCTTCCTCCAATTTCACCACTTCTTTCTCTTCATCCTATATTCTCTATTCTTTTGCTACTCTTGTTATTCTTTCTTTCTTAGGTTTTTTCTCTTTTCTTCTTTTCTCATTTTTTTTCTGCTCTACTTTTTCTACCCTAACTTTTCCTGCTTCAGTCTCCACTGCTTCCCATACTCTTCTGGGCACCTCGTTATCTTTATCTCTCCTGTCCTCTAATCAATATCAAGATTGTGGTAAGTGACCCATAGCATTTCCAAAATTATGTTTCACTTTTGTCCTCCTATTACATTAATCTCTGTCTTTTCTCTATGTCTCTGGTAATAAATATCTACTTCTACTGTATTTTCTATTGGTCTTTCCTTGTTAAATATTCCATCTATATTTCTTATATATATGAGTTGCTCAATTTTCTTCAGTTTAAACTCTTACTTTCTTGCAAATTCTGGACTCATGACTAACCCTGTTGCTTCATTATCTAACAATGCTTCTACTGTTCCCTCTTTCTGCATATCAATTCTCTCTAGTCCAATTTTCACCATGACTTCTCTTAGCATGTCCCCATTGTCCAGATTGCAATAAGATGTATTATCCACTACTCTACTGAGTATTGTAAATCTGTTGCTGTTGAGATCTAATCAAGGACTATTAGATCTTTCTTCTTATTGAAATTGTTCTTATTATTCCTATTGTCCTCATATTCTACTCTTCTTTCTTAGTCCATAATTTGTCTTTTACAATTCCATGCTAGATAGCCAAATCCCCCACAACTATAGAAGTTTCTTTTCCTGTTCACATTCATAGCATATGGGCTATATTGTGCCAACTCTGCTCTCTGAATGAGATACACCAATACCATATTTATTCTCTCCACTTCTTCCATTGGAGCAGGCCCTACTGATATCTATTGTTGAAGAACTTCTTGTTTTCTTGGCCAAACTTGAGGCCATGACAATTGTTACCTAGGTACCTCTGTGTTGTTTGTCCTAGGGACTTGTACCCTGTTGTCTCATTCCTCTTTTAATCTCTCTTCTTTTTGCCTACTCTCCCTTCAGTTCCTATCTAAAGCAATAGCTTTATCATACCATTATTTAATGGAGCTGGGTTGCTGTTTTGACTCCATAAGTTTTTGGTATATGGTCTCATTTATACCCCTCTTGAATTCTTCAACTAAAGGTCTTTCTATTGTGGCAACTACTAGTTACAAAGACTAATAGAAATACAATCAATAAATCTCAAAGATAAATATTGTTGTGGGATCACAAGAGAACTCAACAAGGAGTCTTTGCTGAATTGCTACTCTATTTATATAAATTACAGGTGGTCTGTGCTATCAATAATTAACCCTACCCTAATGTCTATATGTTGTCCATACCATACTATATATATGCTCTGACATCATTCTTCTTGCCTCTTCTAGTCTACTCTAGCCAAGTCTAAGCTTATGACCTTACATCATGTGATATGTCATGTGACATCAGTCACATGCCTCTTCATCATCAAAAATTAAATCAAGGGAAATAAACAAAAGAAAAAGAAAAATGTTAGTATTCAAACACACCATAACACTTCCCTTATATCTGCTTCCTCTGGCTGCCCTCCTAAACTCTTCAACAAATTCTTCTATTATCTTTCCTCCTTGTTCTAATCTTTTTAGTTCTACTACTTTGACTGTTTCTTTGTCTTTTTCTCTGAACTCTTTCTTAATGTTTGCTAAAAATTTCCCTACTGTTTCATATTCCAGTGAACCTCCTTCTAAATCTTCCAATGTATTCTCCTTTCATATATTCACCAATCTCCCTTGTATATATTGTATCTGCTCTTCTACTGCTACTCCCCTCATTTTTATCCTGATATATAGTTTGTAGACTGTCACAAAGCATGACATCTTCTTGAAACTCCTGTTGAACATTTGTGACCTAGCCACTTCTTCCACTCCAGAGATTGCTCCCTCTCCTTATACTACTAATAGGGCTTGGATTTGTGCCTACAGTGTTGCAAGCTGTTGTTGCTGCTGTTGAGTTAGAAGCTCATAGTTGATTTGACTGTATTAGCTCATATTGTAAAGAGAAGTGAAATTGGTAAAGATGATAATGATAGTAGTAGTAGTATTGGAGGAAATGATGTGTATAAAGATAATAGAGAGGAGCTGGTGCTAGCTTCACTCTCTGACTCATATTTGGAGCTTAAAGCAATCTCTGTAAGTGCTAGTGGGCCCTCTTCTTGTCCCACACTGCACTGTCTACTGATTACTTAAACTACTGACTGCTACTTTAAGAAAATTGTAAACAATATTGACCTGAGAAGATTATTCTACTCTAGACAAGGTTTTAAGAACACTTGCTATTCTCCTGTGTAGACAGATTACAAGTGAATCTGTAGTACAAAGCTGATAAAGAAAGAAGATATGTAATACATCCATAAAAAGTGATATATCTGAAATGTACTAGTGGGCTTTGATACAAACAAATAGGTAAACTTCTCCTGCTTAACTAGTATTCTTCTTATGCCTAGGGCCCAGCAGTTCTTCTTGACATTAGATGTGTTACCTACAGTCAAGGATAATGAGAGAATAAGAGAAATTTGTAGAGAGGACCCTATGTTGGGTAGTCTCAAAAATAGGAATCAAGTTCTAATGTTATGATTCAATAACCTTAGAGTTAATCAGAGAAGAAAACCTTGTATTAAATTTAACATAAGAAAACTCAATGGAGTTCTTGGTATAATATATCTACCTTTATATACTAACTACTGATGGTTTGTGCTCTACTTCTTTAGTCTATTCTAAATGACCATATGTTAGCCATGAGATCAACATATGTTATGTATGTTATATAACATTATTGTTCTTATATCTTCTATCATGTTTCTTGTGGCTATTACTGTGAACATGCCATGTGACTTGCATGACAGTAATTGTGATGTCATCCTAAACCCTAATCCCAGTTCCAAGAATAAAAAATAATAAAAGGAAAATTAAAATAGAAAAGATATTAGAAAAAACTCATGTCCAAGCTTTATAATTCTGACAAAAAACATGCAAAAGTAGAGAAGTTTATAAAGAAAATAAATAAAATACATGAGGAAACAAAAGTAGTGTTGAAAAAATATGCAGATAAGAATAGAAAGGAAGTAGCAGAGTATAAGGTGGAAGATAGAATATTATTGAGTAAAAAGAGTTTGATGTGATAGATAAGAAATAAAGAGATGAAGAAGTTAACAAAGAAGTTTATGGAACTATATAAAATTAAAAAAATTATATTAGAAAATATAATGGAGTTAAAGTTACTGGCATCAATGAAAATTTATTCAGTAGTTAATATGAGTACAATAGCATTGCATCAGGAGTAGATAAAGGAATAGAAGAAGATCTCACTACCTTTAGTAAAGATAAATAAAGAAAAGAAGTATGAAGTTAAAAAAATATTAAATAAGAGAGATATGAGTAGGGAGCTAAAGTATTTGATTAGATAGAAGGAATATATAGCAAAAAAAGATACTTGGAAGAGGTTAGAAAATTTAGAAAATATAATAAATTTAGTAGAAAAATTTGAGAAAGAGATCAGACAAAAAGAAATGAGAAGAGTACAAATGAGAAAAGAGAAGGGGAAGGAAAGGATGTTGAACTTAGAAGCAGAAATATTTAAGAGAAGAGAATTACTAGAGAAGTATATAGTAAAGATCTTGTTTGGATGAGACAATAGAAATTTTGAAAATAAATATTTGAAGAAGTTAAAGGGAAGTTAGGTGAGATAGAAAGAGAAAGAAAGGTAGAATCTTAAAAGAGAAGTACTGTCATGGTATGCTCAAACTCTTATATTTTATTCTGACTTTATTTTCTTTTTATTTATTTTTCTTAATTTTCCTTTTCTTTTTGTTCTTTAATTATTTCAGAAGTCTAGAATTTTGAAGAACAGACTAGAAGAAGTAATGTCAAGGTATATGTCTATGGCATATTATCTTTATAGTATATTCATAGCTAATATATAGACTTAAGATAGGGTTATTTATCACTAGCACAAACTATGTACCTATTATATAAATAGAGTAACAATTCATTAGGAACTCCTTATTGAGTTTTCTTATGATTCCCACAAGATTCTTACTTGTAAGACTACTTTAATATGTTATTAACCATCTTGGTTAGTAGATCTACTTATAAGTACTAAGTATCTTAGAATTTTGTAATAAGCTCAGAAATCAATAGAAGTAGGTATTTATTTTTAATCATGAGTATATTAAGATTTTTATAATTGTGTACCAGACAAAGTGATTCATTCTTCTTTTTAATAAAAAATACTAGTATAGTTATAAAAGACCTCAAAAGTTATATATTTTTAGTGTAGAAGTTTTCTACAATGAACATGTCTAACTTAGACTACTTTACAGAGAATAAATAATATACCTTTAATAACTTGGACTTTGCATTAGAAATTAGTTTAATAACATGGTCTCGTTTGCAGTGATTTGAGAGGATATTGAAATCTTCTTTAATAAAGACAGACTTAAATGTTATATATATAAAGAAAAAGAATTGAAATATTGCTCAAAGTGTGATTCTTATAAAATGTTTTAGAAAAATACTGAGAAAAAGTAGCTATTATACAGAGTTCTTGGATAAAAGGTTTAGAAAGCAACTAAGTTATGTAATAACAATATTCTAACTTTTTCTCATACCATATAGTGGTTTGTAAAGTGTTTTCTATATTTTTAGAGTTTTCTGTTACAAACTTCATTCAACTTGTATCTTAATAACTGGTAGACTAATTCTTACAAACCAAGATACACTGGAAAGCCCAAAATAAGGGCTATTTATACATATATATAGAATGTATAAAAGTAATAATAGATTACTGAGATATTAGACCATCAGTAACTGTAAGTTTCATTGGCTATTGTTAGAACAACTAACAAAAGTTCACAGAGTTCATGGAGTTTGCTTCAGGAAACCTAAGCTAATATTGACAACTATGCTAAAGACAAGACTTACCTTCAGAAAACCTAAGAGAACAGAATGAGATCTTCTAGAAGCAGCAGCTCTACTAAATACTTCTAGAATGCTGGTAAGGGTTGGAGTTTGACAGGAGTAGCACTGGAAGAGGTATGACAAACTTCACAATCTTGTATTAGACATCAGGCTTTATGAATTCTGTTGTCAAAGATCTAGAGTTTAAAGTTTGTTATCCTCTTATAGCTATTATCTCAAGGAATGACTAAATATATTTATACAATCAAACTTGTGTTGGAAAGCACTCATCAAACTATCTCTAATGATATAGAAAAACCTAAAGAAATAACATTATATATCATATAATATAATAACTCTTATATATATGACTCATAATATTTAGAATAAGTTAGATTTAGACATGTACAGACTATGCTTTAGAGGTATATAAAGTAGACTCATCTATGCTAGAAATTTTATTGAGTTTTCTTATATCAACCAATATAAGGTTTCTTTTTTGTTTTAACTTTTGGACTTAAGTCATAACAAAGTAAAGCTAAGGATTTGCTTAAACTATAGACTATGGATAAGGCCTACTCAGAGTATAACTGATACCATAATATAATATTCATAATCTTAGATATCCAACTGTTATTGTTAAGAGTGCTATTTAATGTTGTAGATGAGTATAAGCCTTAAAATCCTATATATATTCAAGCAGTATCTTTTCACAAAACTTTCATTAATGAAGATTTTAGTATTGCCAAAGTTAACTAATATATATATATAAATGGAGTCAGCAATGTTAGTAGTTTTGAAGAAGATAAGAAGATATAAAAAAGCTTTACAGACATCAAAAACATTAATAACTAAATGTAAAAAAATATTCTTCTATTTTGAGTACAGTAAACTTATTTACTAGTAGTTAGACTTACTAGCCATTCTATATAATTTATCTCTAAGCTCCTTCCATTGCTTAGTAATTTGATTACAAGATGTCTAATCTTGCTAAACACTCTTATAACATAGTTTGAATTCTTATATTAGTAACACTTTTTAGCTAGTACAAACTAGAGTTTGCAAGTAGTGTTTATGTTCATGGAAACATCTAGAAAAAGTATTCAAGATAGCAGATATGGAGTACTAAAATAATAAAGATTAGATATTGAGAGGTAAAGACAATTGAAAAACTTCACAGAGTTTAAAAGTTAAAGAAAAAAATAAAGCTAGTTTACTGAGTTGACTAAAATATCTTATTAGCTTATCTAATTTGATCTATTTTTCATATAGCCTCAAACTAAGCAAGAGAATTAGTATCTTTGGATTTTTCTACTAGTAAGATTGTAATTTGGTTCTAAATAGCTATCTAAAGACTATAGTAAATTTAATAACTATAATACAAAGGTTAGTGTAGCTAGTATCTGCAATTAAAGTTTGGAACTTATCTAAATACTCCTCTACTATATGACTCTCTTAGTAATAGGATATTCTCTCTAGCTTGTTTATTACTTTAACAGCAACATTGATTAATATTAAACATGGTTCACATCTTGTTATCTAAGATCTAATAATGGTCTCTTAAAAGTCTAAAATAAGTTATTGGTGTGTCATCCAAGAATACAGAATGTAGAAATCAGAATAATTTTTATATTACAACTTAAAACTTATAAAGTAAAGTTAAAAAAAATCTTGTATTAGGTTAATACAAGAGAACTCAATAGAGTTCCAAGTACAAAGTGTCTATTATATATACACTAGCTAGTTAGTCTATGTGAGACCTTATCTAATCTATTCTAAAGACTATATGTTACCTATAAAATCAACATATGGTTAATATATTATATAACATCATTGTTTCAGAACTTTCTATATACTTTTGTATGATATGTGATTATGTGATATAGTTATGTGACAATTTGTGATAGTTACACATAATGTCACACTAACCCCTAGTTCTAAGTCTGAAAATATAAAAATAAAAATAAAAGAAAATAGAAATGAGAAAAAAATAAAAGTAAATAAAGTCTACCATCTTTAATTCTGACACTTTGGTTTCAGCTTGTATACTATATCTTTACAAGCTACATTGATCACATTTTTGAAATAAAATACTTTGAACATAATAGGTAGCTAAGTCTACTAGAAGATGAAAAGTATATTATCACTAATACTAGCAGTTGGTAATAGTTTTAGTTGATTTTCAGAATGAGTTTCATAGTGTAAACTGCTAGCTTATATACTAAGTATACTATCTAGATATGTTATAAACTAACTTCCAAAACTTCTGAGACTTTTGCTTTCTAACTTCTAAATAGGACTTTAACATACTTAGATATACTTCTATATCTATGATTATTCACACATGAATCAATCTCTTATATTTCATCTCCTGGTAACTTGTTACCTAGACTTCCAGGTGTTCTATATTCTAGAAATTATCTCTATAATATTTCCTTAGTTATTTTCTACACTATTATTTCTTAGCTACAATTCTGATTATAGACTCAGTATATAAGACTAAGTAGATACCTTGTAATCTTCAGTCTTGAAATCAACTAAGATCAACTAAGAACTACCTTCAACTAAGTCTGACTAAAAATCTTCTCTCATTACTTTCTGATTTTTCAAAATTATGACTATATAACTAATAGTGGATATAGCACATAAGTTGAGACTAAAATTTTATCTAAGATCATATCATCAATCTATAGATAAACTTCCAAACTTGATTTATAACCTAAATACTTGTACAATCTTATGAATTTCCACATTTATTTTCTGAGTAAATTTCTATACTTGATTTGATCTTTCTCTTATGATTAATTGCAGATATCCACTTGAAGTAAGTTTTGTTCCATCTTGTTATATTCTGTTCTGACCACATTTATTATTTTAAATGTCCCTGTTGGACTCTTGCTAGCTTCATAGATTTCTATTCCTGACATTCAAGGATTATTAGAAACTAGGATAATTCACTTAGCAGTCTTCATTCCTAAATAACTACACTAAGTAGTATACTTAGTATAAACTAGTATTTTACACTATAATAACCTTATCCTAAAAATTAATCAAAACTAATACTATTTTCTAGTGTTAGCAACAATATATCTCTCCATTTTCCAGTAGACTAAGCCATCTATTAAGCCATCTATCTGACCCAAATTTTCTTCTAAAATATATGATCTATATAATTTGTAGAGATGTAGCACAAAAGCTGAAGCTAAAGATTGTTTCAACCTGTCTTCTACATTCTTGGATAATGCATAGTTAACTCATTTGGACTTCTAAGAAGCCTTATTGGATCTTGAATAATGAGGTATGAACTATATTTAACACATTTTCTTTTCTTTTATATTTATTTTCTTATTTGAGAACTTAAGGTTAGAGTTATAAGTGTGACATTATATACTTCTTTCTCTCTTACCACTATTCTGTATGGTAGTGTCTATAAATAAATTAGCAAATACATTGTTTTCTACTCCATTTACTTTTTCACAACTTTTTCCAATGGCTAACTTACCATCCAATATGAACATCATCAGAGGAAAATCTACTTTCTCTAGCAGAATTAGTTTGAGAGAGTCTTCAACTCATTTGGATGTGTCATTATTTCTATACCATGAAAGAATAGAGATATAGAACAAACTCCTGAATAAGAATGCTCAAGAACCAGTCGATAGTTTTAAACTATCTTATATATTGAATAACAAGTAGGTAAGCAAATCAGTTGGAATGATATCTGACAATATCCCTCAGGAAAGTATATAACATGTTCAAAGTGAAGCACTAGCTCTCAACAACATACCTAAACTATGACATAAAAGTATTACTAATATTAGTACTAACATGTGTTCTCCACAAGAGGTTATTAACATCCAGTTGCCTTATAATGTTAATCAAGTAACTAAACAAGATTTCTAGAATGGTAACTTCTATTCTATTTCTCTTCATAGTGTACTTAAGTATCTTCTGTCTGATTTCAAAAACATTAAGAAGTCATTGCATCATATAACTAAATATATCAAAAATAAGAGTATCAAAAAAAACAAGGTGAACAATGCTTTAGACCTTAGTGGTGTAGACGAAGTAGCATGGAATTTTATTTCTACTTTTTATAAATCAGGATAATACTTACTTGTCTCTGATAAAGATAACCAAACTTTTAGACAAAAGGTCATGTCTAAATTTACTCCAAAAATTCAAGAAATCAAAAACAAATCCAAAAGCAATAAAAAAAACTGACAAGCTAGTAAGTTTCATCAAATTATTTTCTCTAATCTCAGTAAAAACTTCCAAGGAGGTCAAAGAAATTTCCAAGTTCTTCAAAAAGATTAGTCAACTAATAAAAAAGAAAGGTACTAAGAAATCATATATGCAAGCTTTGTCTACATCTTCTAATACCAAGGAAATTCTTAAAATCAAAGAAACTTTCCTAAAATTACAAGCAAAAAAATCAAAAAAAATCATTAATGATAATGGTAAGTCTAAGCCAAAACTAAACATGTTAATAAAGAGTCTGTTTAGGAAGCAATTCATTGTTCCTATGAGCAATGAAAACAAATCAAAATTTATGAAGTCGTCCAGCATCCAGATTACTAATCTTAACAGAGCACTAAAAATATCAAATCTGAAGTTATAGCTGACTTTGTACATATAGATCAAACAGATATTACTATTATCACCAACAAAGTCACATCTCTGCTCAATCTTCAAACAATTGAGAAATATATCAAGAATGCAAACTTTATTAACATAGCTAAAGTCAATATTCCTTGTCTTTTCCAGTTGAAATTATATTTGAAGATTATAGATATTCTATATCTATTGAAAAACACTAACACTTCCATTTTAACTAATATAGTCAGATCTATCATTAAGAGCAACTATATTTTCAACAACATCATAGTTGTTTCAAAACCATACATCATCAAAGTGTCACTGAAATCAGACATAGCAATTATTTGACTGGACATTTGAGATGTCTAAAGCAGTAGTAATGTTAAAGGACTTATTAACAGATATTTTAACATAGAAAGTCATATCGCTACAATCCAAGATGTGAATATGAACCTAGAAGTCCCACAATGTAAGAATTGCTAGAAGTGGGATTATATAATATTTTCTTGCAGAGCTTAAGAGTCAAAATGCATAAGTACAATGGACCTCACAAAACTGAACATTACTGACAATTCACTTAATGCTACAAGGCTAACTTTCAAAATCAACCTGCCAAGGCTTGAAACAAAACAGGACAAACTGTGCTCTCATACATTCAAATGTTTGAATTGCAAAGGCAACTACTAAGCTGATTAAAATTTGTGTCCATTCTAGAAGCATTGATTCAATAGGAAGTAGCACTTCAAGAAGTATCAAGAACTTCAAGACATTAGAGAACAATCAATTTGCTTAACTATGAGTAGTGGTTAAGTATGATTTGTAAAAACATTAAAATTTTTTACAAAACATTCATAAGAACAATTTGCTTACTAACACTATTTTAAAAACACAAAAATATTTTGATATAATTTTCATCCAAGAACTGCCTTGGTCAATTATTTGTTCTATTCTAAGTTTGTCAAATGAGAAAGGAAATTTATTGGTAGAAGTACTGAATCATCTGAACTAGGTCACTTTCTCTAGGAACATATCAAATGATCATAACTCCCCTAGAGTTATATTATATATAAATATAAGACTCTCACAATTTTGCTTCTCTTTACAAAAAGATATTTTCAATCATAGAAATATTTTATATGCTATCTAAAGAATACTGAAGCTAATATCAATAATGTTTTAGTTATAACTGAAAACTTTAACATTAGAGACAGTAGTTGGGATTCCTCTTTTCTGCATCACTCCATACACTGTGATCTCCTTATAGATATTGCAGACTCTATAAATTTATATGTCTAAACTTACTAACCAAGTTTCTATTCAAACAATTAAAATGATTCAAACTCAGTAATTGACCTTATGTCTCTTTGACCAAACTCATCAGAACTCAACAATCACATGATCTACCCAGAATAGAGATTGTTATCAGACCATGTGCTACTTACTGTTAATATTACAATTATTAAAGAATATATTTAAACCAAAAAATGTACAATTGTCAAGAACAGTGAAGAAGAAAAGAATTTTCTTTCTGAACTCATAAAAACTATCAAGGGATTGAATACAGGACATACTTCAAGCAAGGAGATTCTCAAATAAACAATATAACAATTCACTAACAATATGGAAAAAATTTAGTTCAAGCATTCAAAAATCATCAATATTAAAAAACACTCAAAATTCTAGTGGAATAAGAAGTATCAAAGGGAACTGTTGTGTCTCAAGACTTAAAGTTAAAGTCAAAAGAGTAAATCTTAGATTAGATTAATCACAAGAGAACTCAATGGAGTTTCTAGTACAATGTTGTCTATCTTATATACTCTACCAGATAGTCCATGCTACTACTACATCTAGCCTACCCTAAAGACCATGTGTAAACTATAAGGTCAACATATGTTAAACATATTGTATGATATCATTATTCTAGAATGTTTCACCATGTTTCATCATGATTATGTGACTATTACTGTGACAGTGATGTTATGCTTAAACCCTAACTCTAATAATAATAGAAAAAAAGAAAGCAAAAGTGAAATATAAAATTAAAAAAATGAATAAATAAAGTCCAATATTTGTAACTCTAACAGGAGCTTAATAGTTATAAATCTTCAAAGAGTATTGAAGACTGGAGGAAATTCAGAAATATTGTCAAGAAAACCAAATGTATATTTTTTAATATCAAAATATAAGAAATTGTGGCAAAAAGATGCAGTCTATGAGAACTCATGAATTATGTCAAGAAGTACAAATTACTGGTCATTGAAGCTATTCAACATAATGATCAACCATGTCTAGAACTTGAGGATCTTTGGCAAGCTCTTCATTCATCATTCAATTCAGCTCAAAGTTGTTAGATCAACCTGGACTTGTTAGATAAAATTCCAAACAAACCTGTGACAATGTGGATGCCATTTTCTAAAGAAGAATTCAAGAGTTTGAGATTAAAATATAGCAATTTATCAACTCTGAGGTCTGATAAATTGTCATGGAAACATCTTAAAGTCATTGTCAATGATACGATATGTCTCAAGAATTTTATAAACATTGCTAATAAGGCTTTTTATAACTCTTCTAAGATGTTCAGACCAATCATTCTATTAAATATGCTTGGTAAACTCATTGAGAAAGTCATTAGCAAAAGAATTCAATTCTAATCAATCTCTAAGAATTTCATCCATCCTTGTTAATAGTCTAAAACAACAATCTACTATAGATGTGAGAGTTGCTCTAACTTATCTCATTCGTGCAGAATAGATCAAAAAAAATTTTGATGAGTATCTTAGCTTTTGATATAACATAATTTTTTCCTTTACTAAACCATTACTTACTTCCTTTGATTTTAGAAAAAGTGGGCTTTGATTCCAAAATCTCTATATTCTTTCAAGATTATCTAGTAGGTAGAAAAACAAAATATCTTTGGAACAGTTTCTTTTCTCTTTCTTTTAACATTGATGTTGGTGTTGGACAGTACTCTGTTCTTTCTCCTATTTTATCCACTTTATATCTTTCTCCAATCTTTTATATTTTTGAAAAAAGATTAAAAAATCTAAAAATTTCTATTTATATCCTCTCTTTTGTAGATGATAGACTATTTGTTGTATAAGATAAATCCTTGACCATTTCAAATTCTCATTTATTTTGTAGCTATTATATTATGTCTTTACTTCTCAAATAGTTTGGACTTGTTATTGAACATGGAAAAATGAAAGTTTTTCATTTTTCTAGGTCATATAAATCATTCAACCCTTCTCTACTAGACCTTACAACTCTAGAAGATCCTATTCTTCATCCTAAAGAAATATAGTGATATTTGGAATTTATCTTCAATAAAAAGTTGACATTTCAACAACACATCAATTTTTATGTGAACAAAGCAATATCAACTGTTAAGTGTATAAAGATGCTTAGGAATTCATTGAGGAAACTCATCCCCACTCAAAAACAAATTCTATATAGAATGTATGTTTTTTCTATCATACTCTATGACTTTCTACTTTAGTTTTATAACAAAGCTTCATTGGCATATCCTCTTAATATACTTAGGAAAATACAACAAAGAGCAGCCATATAGATACTAGAAGCTTTTCATACCTTACTCTTATTTAGTATTGAGGCTATTATAGGTCTCATCTCAATTCATCTTCATTTGTAAAAACTCAGTGGTAGATTCCAGATTAGAATACAATCTCTACTACCAAATTATTGCTAGAATCAAGACACTCTGGTATCAACAATAATCACCATCTATTACTTGAAAATTTAACTCCCAAACAGCAATTAAAAGTCAAAGATACCATTATTAATATAAATAATAGATTGAATGGAATTCTCCCTTTATTTGATTCTTTTAGTTCTGAATTTTCTCCTAAGACTAGACTAATCAATATTTTTCCTAGTCAATTTTCTTTTCAGTATGAATAAAAAATACAAAAAAGGCAAAAGAGCATATATTTGCAAAATTAATGAAACTACACTCCAGATATTGGCTGATTCAAAAACAGTTGTCATTGTATCAGATACAAGCATCAAAAATCAAGTAGTTACTTCAATTGCTCATATCCATATTCATGATAATCCTGTCATTGAAACTCTTCATCATGCTGTTAATGTCATATCTACTGAGGCCAAACTCTTTGCTATTAGGTGTGGTATCAATCAAGCCATCCAATTAGTTAATATTAATCATATTATCATTATCATGAATTCAATTCATACTGCAAAACAAATTTTTGATTTATCAGTCCAACCTTATTAAGTTCAGTCATTTACAATTTTTAGGAAACTCAGAGAATTCTTCAAAAAAGATCAACATAATTCTATCAGATTTTAGGATTGTCCAAGTTGTAACAAATAAACTCTCTATAATATAGTTGACAAAGAGACAAAGAAATTCAATCTCATCCACATCTTTCCTTGTAAGTTCTCTTGAGACTTCAATAGAAAGAACAAATACAATGAAATTATCAATAATTGGAAAATATTCCAAGCCTCCAATGCTAAAGGAGGATTTTTTTAAAATCTTCTTAATGACGACTTAAAACTTGTTAAATCTTCTTATTTCAAAGGAGGATTGTAGCTGAAATTCTTTGGTCACTCCAATTCATTATATACCAGAGCCTCAAGAGCTATTATTAATCATGATCCCATAGGAGAGTATTACCTTAGATTCTTTCTATAAGAAGAATTTAAGTGTCTATATAGACAGTATCCAATTGAAACAAACCAACACATTCTCCATGAATATAGAAGATTCAACAACTACTGGAATCTGAGATGGAATACAATAGCTGATTTTATGCTATTTCTATAACAACAATGCTTTCTCTTTTGGAGAAAGTACTACTTAGTCAAATTATACCTGCTTTTTTTAAGTAGTTTTATTTAATTTTTCTTTTCTTTTTCTTTTTATTCTTCATGTTGTTTGAGTTTGTATGTATATATTTATAAAGTAGCTACTGCAGACTGCCTATATGTCCCATGTAATAAATTAATGATTCAAAAAAAAGTGTGACATCATATAATCATATAATGTATAAAAGAATATAAAAGGTTCTGAAACAATATCACATCCTATTTTTTAGCCATCTGTTCTAACCCATACCTAACATTTCCTCTCTTATTTATATTTTTTGACCTCTTTTGGTATAGATCACAACTCTCTATTCCATCTCAGATATCCTTATTAGACCTTTGCTAACTTCATGGACTTTTATTTCTAACATTCAAGGATCACTAGTAACCAGGGTAAATCACTTAGTAGTTCTATTTCAGATAATTACTTTAGATAGTATACTTAGTATATAAACTGATATTTTATACTATACTAACTTTATCCTGAAAATTGACCAAAACTAACATTATCTTCCAATGTTAGTAATAACATACCTTACTACCTTTTAGTGGTCTTAACTCTCTAAATATCTCAAGTCCTCTTTTGAAATATATGGCCAGTGTGACTTATAGAGATATAATATATAAGCTGAAGCTGAAGATCATTCCAACCTCTGTCTTCTGCATTCTTGGATAATATATAACTAACTATTTGAACTTTTAAGAAACATTATTAGATCTTGAATGATAAGGTGTAAACTGTGTTCAACAAACAATAATATTATATAACATGTTTATTATATGTTAATCTTATAGATAATACATGATATTTATTAGAGTAACTGGATAGAAGAACAAGGTACTTCAAATCTCTAGGAAATCCTAAGAAAATAGAATAGAGATTCCTGAAGGTGACAACTACTCTATATAATAGCAGATCTATTCTAATATGCTAGAATTCTATTTATATAAGCAGGGAATGATAATACTTAAGTAATTAGAAACAGTTTAGAATAAAAAGACTAAATTGAAAGAGAGTAAGAGTACTTAGCAAGTGCTTTTGAAGTATGGAAAAATAGATGTGCAGATGAGTGCAGATGATAATAGCAGACATGAAAGACCACAGAGCATTATGAAAAAGTAAGAAAATATAGAAAAGAGGAGTTAGATAATGTATAGATACTGAAAAGGGTTACAGAATATGGATCAGCTAGAAAATGTAAAAGAGAAAAATCTTGGAAGAGCAAGTTCTCTTACAATATTTAGGGTAGGTTAGATATAATATCATATAGACTACTACCTTAGCATATATAAAATAGATACTTTGTAATTGGAACTTTATTGAGTTCTCTTATGTTAATCCAATACAAGGTTCTTTTCTTGACTTAACTCTTAGTCTTAAATTGTAATACTAGAATAATTATCTAGGAATAAAGCCTACTAAGTGTTATTTTGGTTCTAGTGATTTTTGGATATCAGAGATAGAGATCTATGAAGTTGTTAAGAGTCAAGCAAGGACATCCAAGATGAAATAGAGAGATTTAATCTGTACCAGAAAAGATCAGGGAATGTGGATAAAGAAAGAAATATTATTTATAAGTTGGGATAAATGTAGCTAAATTGAGGTGTAATAATGAAAAAGAAATACTCTTGGAAAAGCTATTCAAACTTAGCCTACAATATGATAAAAAAAGTATTTGTAGTTAATTCTTCATGAAATATTCTTTCTGACTATCTTGTAGTATAGCCACTTTTGAAGAATGGGAGAATCTGGAAGATCTTATCCTAATTATAGAAAACTAGTCTATAGATAACTAAATATACAAAGAGTAAAAACTCAAAAAGGCCCATTCTATCTATTAATCTCTACTAAAGTTTGGCAAAGGTGAAATATAGAATTAAGAGTAGCAAAAGAGATTTTTAAATATAGAAGTGTTGGTTGGGGAAGAGAGTCTTGATATATATAAAGAATATACCTACAGATATAAGGATAGTGTTGAATATTGAAGCTTACAGATACTAGAGCTAAACTATAAGACTAGTAAGAATAGTGTTGATAGAGTGTTATGAAATATGCTAGTACTTAGCTACTTTTCTCAATTAGTGTTAGAAGATGTCCAGAACTTTGTTAGTATGGATGAAGTTCATTGGGTAATTGCCTAGAACAGACATTGTTTGAAAAGTAAGAAAAAGAGAGAGAAGTTAAGATATTGAGTGAATAATCTAAGATTACTAGACTTGTAGTGCCTTAAGGTTTCAAAAAGAGAAGATTCTGTTCTGCTGTTAATTTTACAATCTTTAGGAAGTTCTAAGTATATTAATTAATAAAATACAAGTGATACTCATCTTTGAAAAGTCCTAAAAGAACAGAATAAGGATTTTTATAGGTGATAACTATCTTAACTAGACTGAATGGCTACTAATAATAAGTTTGCATGTAACAACAAACAATATTTGAGTACAAAGAAATTATAATTTGTAAACTTAAAAAAACATTCAAATGTTCATAGAGAAGAAAGAGAATTAACAAAGAAAGTTCTAAATGTTTGTTCAGAGAATAAGAGAAGTAAGAAGAGAGGTTGAAAAGGCCCTGAGAAAAAACAAATCAAGTGATACAGAGAAAGGCTGTTACAAT
>Ga0157364_1000622_pt1 | contig 25638 bp, 11 predicted proteins | sample AttsexASBM2_FD_111476 | JGI IMG/M metagenome (GOLD analysis project Ga0157364, IMG submission 111476) | Fungus gardens microbial communities from leaf cutter ant in Ribeirão Preto, State of São Paulo, Brazil - Atta sexdens ASBM2 | ecosystem: Host-associated > Fungi > Mycelium > Unclassified ... | reverse complement strand
TTTTTATCCTTTATTATCTGTATCGATCTTTATCATCATTGTCATCATTATTGAACTTTTGAATCACTCCTAAACCTCTGAGAGTGCATCCAAGGTTTAGATATCACAAACAAGTGAGTAGTTTATTTTGTGATAAGTAGCATTCCATTGTATTCTTTAGCAAGCCATTGTTTACAGTTGAGTGTAACTACAAGAACATACCTGAGCACTTGAAGCCACCAGTAACTCTGTGACACTAGTTCTAAAGTTTTTTAATGCCTAGTATATCTAGTAATCTTTATATTATAATAAAGAGAGACAATTTGCTGTCATAAGTCTGAGATATTAGAGATATAGACTTTCATTCAATAAAGAAGCAATCCATCTCTGACCATTCAGATAACTATGTTAACTTAGAGGATAATTAACAAAGTTCTTTAGCTATATAAACTACTGGTTTTTCTTACTAATCTGTTTTGTTACCCTATTGGATATTCATTATGAAGCTACATCCCTCTTTTTTCAATGACAGCTGCCATGGTATACTTGAACCCTTATATTTTATATTTAATTTAATTTTAATTTAATCTATTTTTCTTGATTTGATTTTCTATTTTCTTTTATTTAATTTTTTGTTTCTTTCTTGATTGATAAGGAGGTATGTGACCATGGTCACATGACATGCCACATCATGTGACATCATAGAGCTAGAAATTTGTAGAAGGAGCTAAAATAATAATGTTGAAGAGCATAACTATAGTATATTCATCTTATAGTAATAGTATAATAGACTTATAGATAGATAACACATGTACTTTAGGGTAGGATGTATTGATAGCATGGACCATGTAACATTAGTATATATAGGGTAGTAATACATTGGGGACTTCTTGTCAAGTTCTATTATGATTCCTATGAGACTCTTGCACTATAGGACTACTTAATAATCTATTAACTATCTTGGTTAGTAGTTGCCACAATACCAGCCCTTTCATCACACATACTGCTAGAAACTCCAGCTTGATCAAGATCACATCCTTATTATTATATGAGCTATCATTATGGTATAGTCTTTAAAATAGTATATTTGGTTTTCTTATAAACTTACTTGAGTGGTAAAATAGAACAAAATCAAACCTTGCTAGGTATAATAACTACTATGTTTGTCTGTGGTTGAGTTTTTTGGCTGTCATGAAGTACTCCAGATTCTCATGGTCTGTCCAAATCTCTGTGGGGTTTGGTATACTTTTCAGAAAGTGCTACTATTTCTTAAGAGCCTAGATGATTGCTAGTATTTTCTTGTTATAGATCTCATAGTTGTACTTGACAGAAGAAAGATATCTGCTGAAGAATGCTACTAGGTGCTATTTATAATTCATTTCTAACTCTTGAAAGAAGACTGCTTCTATTGCAAAGTTTGAGCTGTCTACTTTAATGCAAAGAAGACAGTTGTAAGAAGACCTATCTTTAACTGAAGTTCAAGTATCCAAGTACTACCAAATCCTATGGTCTTCCTACTTGTCATAGTCAATACTCTTTTCCTGCTAAACCCTGTGGTTGTTAGAGCTGAAAGCAACGGACTTTACTTATTTTCATTTTTTTCTTATTTTTTTTATTTTCTATTTCAGAACTTAGGATTGGAGTTATGTGTAATGTTACTATCATGATGTCACAAATCAGTCACAGTCACATGATCATGTGTCACAATAGAAGAGTGTAGAAGGTTCTGAAAGGATGATGTCATACAACATGTTTAACACATGTTGACCTTAAGGAAAACACATAGTCATTTAGAGTAGGCTAAAGTAGTAGAGCACAGACCATGGGCTTTTAGTATATAAGGTAGATAATTCTGTACTGAGTTCTCTATTGAGTTCTCTTGTGTAAACTTAATCTAAGATTCCTTTTCTTAATTCCTTCTAAGATTTTGAGATCGTAATAGTGGTCTTTCTTAGATTTATACTACTGCTCTCTATAGTTAAACTTTGAGCTGTGATTCTTAAGATTCTAGTACAGCTCTACTTTGGTTATTGCTATTATGAGCTCCTTTTCTTTATTAGCAATTCTTATAAATACTTTTACTTAGATTTTTGACTACTCAGTTATTATTATTCCCTGGTTATATTAGTACTGTTCTGCCAGATTGGAATGTATTCTTAGTAGTATTTAGGATAGTTTTTGCCCTTAGAAGTTCTTATTCTGTTTTCTTAGGACTTCCTAAATATGAGTACTTCTGTACTTTGTTAAGTGAATATATTTCTTAAGACTTTCTAGAGTTTGTGAAAGTCTGTGTAAATACTACAGATATTAGAGTTGTGAATGATGGACTTAGTTTTATTTTAATTTTCTTTTCTTTTAGGTTTCTTTATTTTATTTTAAATTTCTTTTTTCTTTATTTTAATATAGGTGAAGAAAATAAAAGGTGATGTCATAGGTCACAGATCACAGTCACAGTCACAAACTTATGTAATATGATGGAACAACATAGAAGATTCTAGAAACAATGATGTCATACAGTATAGTTAACACATATTAACCTCAAGACAAATATATGTATCAAGTTCACAAATAGTGGACTTAAGATTCCCTCTATTTTATTTTTCATTTTCTTTTTGTTTTATTTTATTTTCCTATTTTCCTATTTTTAGAACAGCTAGGGTCAGGATTAGAAGTGATTGGTCACAATGTCACATCAGTCACCACCTGATGGTGTGGTCATAACATTGGTCACGAGACTTGGGAGAACAAAGTAGAAGAATTTAGAACAAATGATGTTATACAACATGGATATCACATGTTGACCTCATGTTCTACACATAGTCATTTAGGGTAGGGTATATAGTAGTGAGCACAGACCATCGGTAGTAGTATAAAAGATAGACTAGTTTGTAAAGGGATCTTTATTGAGTTCTCTTATGTTACTCAATACAGAAGTTGTTCTATTGTCCAAACCTAAGGACTTTTAGTTTATAACAATATGGTCATTAGGGTAGGGCTAAAGGAGTGGAGTACGGACCATCAGTAGTTTGTATATAAGATAGACATCTTATACTTAGGAACTCTATTAAGTTCTCTTATATTACTCAATACAAGAGTGGTCTTTTATTCTAAACCTTTGGGCTTAAGTCATAACAACAGACTCTGCTAGTTGCTCTAACAGCAGTAGTATCTAGAGAGACTAGAATGGATGTAGAAGTAATTACTGTTTTCAGAGCATTGAATATTACTTATTGGTCTACAATCTATGTTAAAGTGCTGTTGCTACTGGTGAGGTCAAAAAAAGGCTATACAATTGTTATAACCTTAAGCTAGAGCTCAGGTTGCACTTAGGCAAAGACTTGAGAGGAGTTAAGGGAGATTTGATAAGTGGTAAAGCATAGGGATACAGGAGAGTATCTATGCTATATATACTAGAATGAAATGATAAAATGAGGAAACTATGTACAGTACATGAGGTATAAAACATGAGGAGGACATTAGGATAAAGTAAGATTATAGCACCTACTATATGAGGCACTAACTGAGACTACTATGGCACAGCCAATTGTGTCGTCATACCCTTTGCCCTTCTCCATGCTACATCCTGGAAGCATTGATCATAACAACAATGGTCAAAAACCTGTAGATAAACTGCTGATACAAGTTGGTGAAGTCAAAAAAAGCCTACAATTTAGTATAGTTCTATGAAGTGGGTCAATTTCAAATACTGGCTACTTTTATAAAGTTTATTTCAACTTAGTCTTTTGAAATGACCAGATCTAGGTACTCAATCTGCTATTTGTCAAAATTGCATTTTTTAGGACATAAAAACAGTTTTTGCTTAGCTAAGACTTTTATAACCCTACAGACAGCTCTATAATACTTCTTTAGTGCCCAGGTAAAGATTAGAATGGCCTTCTGGCTAAATGGACACTTACTTGATGATATAGAAATGGTGGTATGCCCTTTCATTGTCATAAAATATCTGGAGTCACTGAGAATGTCCAGGTTTACACTTCACCTCTTGACCTTTCTGAAGCAAAAGAGTAGAACAGACCTCCAAGTATCCCTGCACAAACACCTCCTACTATCATGATGACTTCTACTATAAGATCCTAAAAGATATTGTTAATCACAGTCTGAAAGATAGTAGGGCTGTTGGTTATACCAAAGAATATTATCAAAGGTTTGAAAAGTCTGTAGTTTGTATAGAAGACAATTTTTCACTTGTTACAAGGCTTGATATGAATGTTGTTGAATCTCCAATAGACATCTAGCTTAGTAAAGTAGGAGACTTCTTAAAGTTTGGTGACCAATTCTGAGATTAAGAGAAGAAGGTACTTGTTCTTGATGGTCATTACATTGAGAGCCTTGTAGTCTTATACCAACTACAGAGAGCCATCATTTCTCTTGATGAAGAGGACTGGCACAACTATAGGAGATTTAAAATGTTGTATTTATCCTATACAGAGGTTCTTAACATTGAATATATCTCGCTCTGATTACTCTGTGGAGAATAGAAGGTATATCTTGGACATCTTGGGCTTAGTATTAGAGACTAGTTCAATATCATAGTCCTACTTGTGGTGGTCCAAAAGAGTATTAAAGTCTTTCTTGGCAAACACCAACTCAAACCACTGAATATATAGAAGAATAGTAGAGATATTGTCTTTGACCTGGTTCTGGCAGAAAATCTCTGAGAAATATTAGAAGAGAATAGCTGCTATGCAGAGATTGAGAGCCAAAGGTTCTAAGTACTACTGGGTTATTATCAGACATGGTTTACACTTAAGGGCAAAAGTCTGTAGGGTTATGTGGCATTTAGACTGAGAGATAGAAGATGAGAGTTGAGAAATTTGAGGTTCAGTAGGTCTGGTAGCATTCTCCTAGTTGGAGTCATTGTTTGTGAGAACAATACTTGGACCAGTGATAAATGAAACTGTTTAGGTACCTTGGATAATACAAGAGGAAAACTAGAAAAAGAAACATCTCTATTAGTAAAGTTATCTTGAGTGTTACAGAATATTATGAGGGAAGGTCCTAGCTAGATTTTTGTCCAGATAAGAGGCAGAGTTGAAGAGTGTTTTGAGAGATGGGATAGGATTTGATTTAGAATAATATTGAGAAAATGCTATTAGAAAATATTATCAAATAAATAAGAAGAACAACAAATGGAACTGCAACAGCAAACTTGGTAGTCTGATAATACTGTCAAACATAATTCACACTTGAGAGCAAAAGTCTACAGGATTGTGTGGAATTTTTGTACTAAGTATGGAAACTTATATAAAGAGCAAGAAGTTACAGACTTTGTGAATGGTCTTAGCTTCAGCTTATGTGTTATACTGTTTACTTGCTATGTGATCACAACTTTAGAAGGATAAAACAGAGTTTAAGAGTATAAGTTCTAACAAGACAAGTGTGTTGCTATAATACTGAAGTTTAGTGTTAACAATGTTTAATTATTAGACTAAAGACTACAAAGTATCTACTAGTTCTTAAATACTAAGTAATATAAAAGAAGAACTTGGATGTTTTATAGTACAGCCCAAGCAATGTTTGAGTGGTGCTAGATATAGTTTATACCTTATTATCTGAGATCTATAGTAGATTTATGGAAGGAAGGTAGATGAGTAAGTATAAGTTATTCATATATGTGGAATATAGATGTTGAAACAACATTCAGCTTCAGCTTATGCGTTGTGACTCTACTAGTTATATTAGTTGCATATTTCAGAAGTTATAATTAGATGGTTTTGAGGAGAACAAGTCTATCAGAAGGTGGTAAGATGTGTTGTTGCTAACATTAGGAGTGAGTATTAATTTTGGTTGATTTTCAGAATAATGGTTTATAGTGCAACTACTAGCTTATATATATATACTAAGTACTCTATCTAAGATAGTTATCTAGAGAATTGTCAAATAAGGAATATACCTGGAAGAAGAAAAAAATTATGGAAAAATTATGAAAGATGTTGGATAAGGTGTGGGAACATGTGTGGATGTAGATCATAGATAATCTTGGCTTTAGTATATGTACTATGTTTCTACATATTACAATAGTCATATTTTAGATGAGAGTACTAATAGAAAGTGAGATATGAGGGAAGTCAAGTATCTAAGCATAGGCATCCAGAATGGTGCACTATACTAGTTAATTTTCAAGATGAGAAACTATAGAATATCTATATATTTTAAATATTGATACTTAGTAACTAAGACTATATTTAAGGATTATGTTGTGGCAACCACTTATCACAAAGGACAAATGATCTCACTAACGAGTAAATCTCAAAGCAGAAGTATAATGTGGGAATTCACAAGAGAACTCAACAAGGAGCCTCTTCTTAATTAGAGTCCTATTTATACAAAGGGTTCATGATCCGTGCTACTAATAAATAACCCTGCCCTTATGTCCATGCTTCATCCTCATTCCTGTCTCATGTCCTACTCAAGGCTGCCATGTGTACTCCAGGTGCCCTAACATCATCTTCCAGACCCTTCCATCAAGTTCTAGGCTTATGATGTCACATCATGTGACATGTCATGTGACTTCCTTGTCACATGCCTTCTTCATTGTCCTAAAAGAAAAAGAAAAAGAAAAAGAAAAAGAAAAATAAAATCAAAAGAAAAATAGATAAAAGAAAAATAAAATATTAGGTCCAAAGCATTCTATAACAGATTAGAGAAGATAGGTAACTACTCTGAGTACACTAAAGTCCTTGGAATAGAGTTTGGAGTTCCATGGAAATCATGAGAAAGTCATATGATTAGTTATGAAGTGATCAGACATGAAATGAAACCAGATATATTTATACTAGAAAAGTATATGTAGATCAAAAGAAAGATATTATCTTTTGCAGATGTTTTAAGTAGATTAGATATTAGGTAAGCATTATATTTGATAGATTTGGATGAATCAGATGAATATATGATAGGAATACAGATTGTAAGCAAGTTATCCTAGGTCTAGACAGTTCTTAGATATAGAAATGGAGTTCTATAGAGTTATTAGAAAGTTCAGTAAGGATATCCAAGAAGTGATTGATATAGAATGGAGAGAGTTGATCTGCACTGGAAGAGGTTTGAGAGTATAAATGAGTTAGTAGATATTATTCATAGACTGGGACAGATATGGCCAAATTAGGATGTGACAAGTGGTGAAATACTAATAGAGGTCTAAAAAGAAGTAAACTAAGTACTCATGGGGTTTGAACAGGAATAACTCTACCATAGAAGACAAGTTATAAGTGAATCTTTGCAAATAGATAACTCTACTATAGAAGATGGATTATTGACAGAGTTGGACTTGTTATATAACAGTTATGTAAAAGTAATCACCTAACTCTTTCTAGTATTTAGTAAGAGTCCACAGATTTGAAATGTTTTCCTAGTTATTTACCAATATAGAGAAGAAACTAGACCTATATTGTTATATGACGAGAGTGTGGACAGACTTTGGCTAAGGTTAGGGTTAGCCAGACATAGATAAGTAATTAATTATTAGTCCACAACGGAAGAAGAGCACATGATCTAGAAGTCATGTGGAATAGTCTAGAGCGGTCTGGAAGGACTTAGGGTCTAGAAGGATCGGAAAGAGTCTAGAGATGAAGTTAGGGTTAGGAGATGACGTCAAGAGACATGGGTTCCTCATGGTGTACACATGGTGTGCACATATATAGCGGAGATTAAAGGTATGACATCAGGGCACATGTAGGAAGCATGGTGGCCTTAAGATAGACGCATGGTGGATGGACATGAGGTAAACACATTGTTGTAGCATGGACCACCTGTAAGTTATATAAATAGAGGAGCAATGCAGCGAGGGCTCCTTGTCGAGTTCTCTTGTAATTCCTCCATTCGTTACTTGATAGCCCTACTGAGAGCTTTGCTCATTGTGAGATCATTTGTCCTTGAGTGATGAGTGGTTGCTACAACATATATATATTGAGAATGTGTTCTCAATGCTTCTATAAGCTTGCTGCTTACCTGAGTTTCCATAATCAACATAAATACTTCCAGTTGGCTGAAAAGTATAAGCTTTTAGTTAAATTGCCTTTTAGCATAGTTGGTTTGGTATTGGCAGTCTAGCCATATTATAGCTTATTAGTCTTTTGAATGTCTTGACAACTGGTACAATATATGAAATATTATATCATAACTACTTTTTTCTTTTTCCAGTTTACCTTGGATTGTAATTATTTAGACATGTGAGATCATGAATAAGATTTTGCTTACCTAAGCTTGATACTGTGATCAAAGCCCACTCTGAATATGACTAGTAGTATGGAATCACATCTATTACCTTGGATATTTGACCATCTTTATTAGAAGTGCCATTGATATTATAGACTAGCATAGGCTTCAAGAGTCTGTAGATGTTTATATAGTATTTTTTCACAAAGCTTCAATTGATGAAAATTTCTGTAGCTCTAGAGTCTACTAGTGCTCATACAAAGAAAAATCCAGTGGTATTGGTGGTTTTGAGGGTGATAGAAAGGTGTAAAGAGATTTCACAGATATCAAGAGTATTGATATTTGGATATGGAGACTGTTTCTTTTTTTACTTAAAATATCTAGCAAATGGCACAGAGTAATTAAATAGGTATGTCTGATAGATCACTATCCTCAGAGATATGTTATGGTGTACTTGAACTCTTAGATTTTATTTTATTTTAATCCATTTTTCTTGATTTTATTTTATTTCTTTTTTGTTTATTTCTTGGATAATTAAGAGGCATGTGACTTCAGTCACATGATATTATATCATAGGCCTAAAATGTACTAGAAGAATAATATTAAGATATATGTCTATAACATGTTTACCTCATAGTGTATATATAGTACATTCATAGCTAATGTAGAGACATTAGGATAGAGTTATTTATTATTAGCACAAACCATATATTATTTATATAAATAGGATAGTAATACATTGGGAACTCCTTATTAAGTTCTCTTGTAATTTCCATAAGACTTTTGCCTTATAAGATTACTTAGTATACTATTGACTATCTTTGTCAAGATCATAGAAAGTGGACTTTGTTTCTTTTTATTTTCTTTCTCATTTTTATTTTATTTTAGATTTATTTCTCACCTTTTCTATTTTTAGAACTCTAGGGTTAGGGTTAGAAGTGATTGGTTATATCAGTCACATCTGATGATGTAGTCACAACATTAATCATGGGACTTGAGAGAAGAAAGTAGAAGGTTCTGGAACAAAATAATATCATATAACATGGACACCACATGTTGGCCTCATGCTTTACACATGGTTATTTAGGGTAGGGTGCATAGTAGTTAGCATGGACTATCTATAGGAGTATATAAGGTAGACTATTTTGTAAAGAGCTCTTTATTGAGTTCTCTTGTGTTACTCTAATACAAAAGTTGTGCTTTTATTCAACTCAAAGGATCTAAGTTCATAATAATCTTGGTTAGTAGTTGCTACAACAATCATATAATGAGTAGACTAGGTACAATGTTATTTATTGAAGCCAAGGTTGTTATCTGTGTAGCACTACTTCTGAGCCTTTTATGTTCTATATTTGCTAAGTCAAGTCTTTTATCCTATCTTCTATACTATATTTGCAAATACTCTCAGTAAGTGTGAATTGTCTGTAACAATTATAATCTTTTATTCTTGTTTCTATTTTCTTCACAAGTTCCTGGTACTGATAATTTCTCCTTTGAATTCTTTAGCATGTAGTTGAAAACTAGTGTTGTATAGTTCTTGTTATATTCTAGTGAAATATCCTATTCTGCTTAATCTCTATCAGTATATAGAATAAATTAGGCCAGACAAGCAAATAAAGCCTTTCAATTGACTCAATAGACTACATAAATTTCTCCACTCATCCTCTAAATGTTATGGTGTACTTGGACACTAACATTTTTCTTTTCTTTTATTTATTTTTCTTGATTTAATATTTATTTTTTTTGATTTTTCTTTTCTTTTACTTTTATTTTTGTGGACAATGAAGAGGCATGTGACTGCAGTCACATGACATATCACATGATGTGAGGTCATAAGCCTAGACTCTGGAAGAAAAGACTAGAAGAATAACATTAGAGTACATGTATATAGCATAGTATCCTTATGAAAGACATAAGGTTGATGCATGGTAGAAGCATGGATGATACATGGACATCAGGGTAGGGTTATTTATTGTTAGCACAGACTATGTATCTATAGTATAAATAGAGTAGCAATACATCAGAGACTTCTTGTCAAGTTTTCTTGTGATCTCCACATAGATATCCTACTAAGAGATTTATTGCTTGTGTTGCTATTGGTCTTTGTAACTAATAGTTACCACAACACTAAACTCCATAGAGTTCTTCAGTCATTTCTATTCTTAGATAACTATTTCTATTCTATCACTTCTCTTATGTCAACTACTGTTATATAACTGAGTGAAGTCTGCAAAGTACATGAAGTTTATGATATTTAGGAGAAACTAAGCATGTATTGTGGAATGTACTAGTCAAATACAGCTTATCTTCAGAAGAACCTAAAAGAACTGGAAAAGATTTTCCAAAGATAGCTAATATTCTAAATACTCTACTGTCCATTGCAATCTGGTAGAACAATGCTGAGCTAAAATCAGAATGATAGTATGTAGATAATCAGGAACCTGGATAAAAGTATCTATTATTACCCAAAAAGACAAGATGTATTTGGTAGTAATAAAGAGACAGTGTATAATAATCTAGAAAGCCTTCTAAAGGATAGAGTACAAGTGTTGTAGCAACCACTTGCTGGAACAGCACTCATAGTATGCTTACTTCAGCAAAGCTCACAGAAGGCTATCTAGTAGTGGGGATTACAAGAGAACTCAACAAGGAGCTCTTACTGCATTGCTACCCTATTTATATAAGTTACAGGTAGTCCATGCTACAACAATGTGTCTACCTCATGTCTACTCTGCAGTGACTGTGCAAGGCTGTGCATCCTGCCCTAACATCCATGTTATGAACTAAGGTCCTTAGGGTTGGACAATAGAACAACTCTTGTATTGAGTAATACAAGAGAACTTGATAGAGAACTCTTCTGCAAACTAGTCTACCTTATATAGTCCTACAGATGGTCTGTGCTAACTACTGTGCACCCTACCCTAAACGACCATGTGTAGTCCATGAGGCCAACATGTGGTGTCCATATTGTATGATGTCATTTGTTCTCAAATCTTCTACTAAATTCTCCCAAGTCTCATGATCCATCTTGTGATTATGCCATCAGATTGTGACTGATGTGACAGCGTGACAGATCAGTTCTAACCCTAGTTGTTCTAAAAATAGAAAATAGAAAATCAAACGGAATGAAAATAAAAATGAAAAGTAAAATAGAGAAAACACTAAGTCCACTGTTTGTGAACTTGATAATCTATGTGTTTTACATGTGGTAGCAATATGGTGTATATGCTCTCTGACATCATTGTCTAGGCTCTTTTAGCCTCATAGACCCTTCTAGACCCTTCTAGGCCTATGACATTATATCACATGACTTCCAGGTCACATGATCTTCCTCCATTGTAGACTAATAATAATACTAATGTCTATATCTGTCCTCTGTCCTAACCCTAATCCTAAAGTCTGTCTATACTCTCGTCTTATAACAACAAGTGTGAGATTTGAGGTTAATAGTAGTGAGGTTTGCAAATTCTATAATAGTAGTCAGTAATGCTATAGTACTGAGACAAAGTCTACAGAAATTAGAGTTGAATAAACTTGCTAGGCTATATAAAGAAAAGCTAAGTCTTCTTACAATTACTACCAGTGTTCCCTCCAAGTATTTTTATAAACATAAATACCATCTCAAAATACTATCTCATACTAATTAAATAATGCTACTACTATGGGGATCTGAATCATGTGATCTATGAGTGTTCAATGAGGCTAGACATCCAGCAACTAACTATCTAGCAACTAACTGCTGATCAATGGGAGAAACTAATGAAAGGCTTATATACATTAAAGGATATCAAGATTAGCTGACAGCTGAAGCCTACTGTAGAGATTGGACTCTTACAGTGCTTAGAATTCTGCTGCCAAGCTTCTATCTTCACATTTTCAATTATCTTCATTACTCATATATAAACCCTTGGATTACTGCCTTATGATAGACCATTGAATCAATGTGTGGGAAACAACTGCCTCTTGTTTACAAGTAAATTTTATTCATCATGTTTTCTTCTTATGTTTCTTTTAGTTTATTCATCCTTTTTATACTCTGTTGTTATACTGGAAAATGCTTTTTCAGAAAAGAACATACTATTATAGAGTTTTTAAGCATTTAAGACCTCTTTGAAGGCATCAGCAAGAAGACTTTATATTCATAAATGATGTTATGATTCATGATTACTATCTCATGTTTTACAGGAGTTTTTTATATGTTGAACATGTGTTGGAGTTTATTTCATTCTTGACTCATTATTTACTGCACCTTAATCCTATCTTATGTATTCTTAGTTGGTATCTCAAGTAGTAGTGGAGGCTTCCTCATTCTCTCTTCATTGTTTTCTCAAGGATGTCTTATGTATTTCTCACAGTCAATAGGTATATATAACTGTAGATATAATCCTATATTCTTATGCTTTACCAATTAATCATTCCTCTCATCCTTACTCAAGTCTTTGCCCAAGTTGCAACCTGAGCCAAGCCTGAGGTCATAACAGATGATGCCTCAAGCTCTCTTAAGTGAATACCGACTTGAGATATAGTGTGGTAGCCATTAAACAAACCAGACTTTGAACTTGGAACCTATTAGGACAGATTTAGCAGAGTATTGTGAAATGCCTAGTTATCTGATGCTCCAGCTTGCATATGTACAGAGGCCACTTGGTAATAATAAAAACATGCTATAATATTTTTTACTAGAGAACTATAGAGAAAGTGATATTATTCACTTGTGAAAGAAATAGAAACACTAGAACTATACTATAAAGTGATGTTATTCACTTGTGAAAAGAATAGGGACACTGACAGAAACCCAAAAGTGAGAGATCAAAGGAAGAATAGGCTAGAAAGTGACTTACAAGTGGAAGTGACTGGTAGAAATACTGAAAAAGAAAGAAATTAGCACTTATGAGCAGAAAAAGAGTATTAGGCTGATTTTAAGTTGCAAATAAAGAGAGGACCATATACTCTCAAGATTTCTGAAATATTTCTTATTGTTTCAGTCTCTATTCTCTATTTCCATTTTCTATACTTTTAGACTAATATATAATCTACAAGTGGAGGGAAGTAAAAGAGAGTACTCCTATCCAAATTTCCCTAATTATGAGCAGTTTAATTGCTATTTTCTCAATTGAGCATTTTTAGTACTATCTATCACTTGTGGACAAGTTTTGAAGAGTTTTATGTTACAACTTAGAGTGGATCAATTAAGAAAAACCTTGTATTAGAGTTAACATAAGAGGACTCAATAGAGAACTCTGTATAGAACTGTCTATCTTATATATTCTAGACTGATGGTGTCAAAGATGAAAGCAGTGAACTCTATTTATTTTCAGTTTCTTTTTTCATTTTCATTTTTATTTCGATTTATTTTTCATTTTTCTATTTTTAGAACTTAGAATGAGGGTTAGGGTGACAAGGGCATACTGTCACACAACAGGTCACATCAGATGACATGGTCACAAGTCACATGATGCATGGAAGGAGGTAGAAGGTTCTGGAAAGATAATGTTATACAACATATACAACACATGTTGACCTTAAGGCTAACACATGGCTGTTTAGGGTAGGTTAGAAGTAGCTAGCACAGACTATGTGGATTTAGTATATAAGGTAGACTATCTTGTACAGAGTTCTCTATTGAGTTCTCTTGTGTAATCCCTATACAAGGTTGTTTCTTTTGACCAACTCTAAGGTTTTAAGTTTATAACAGATGGTTTGTGCTACATTACACTTAGTCTACCCTAAATGATCATGTGTATAACATACTGTATAACATTATTCCTTTCAGAACCTTCTACTACTTTTCATTATGATACATGATCTGTAACCTTGTAATGTTATGCTTAATTCTAATTCTAAATCCAAAAATAGATAATCAAAAGAAGATAGAAATGAGAAAGAAAGAAAATAGAATAAAGCTAAGGCCAACTTCCATGATTCTGACATTTTAGCAGCCTGGGAAAGGCTAGCAAGATAAGTATTATCAGTTATAATTTTCAACTTTTGAGAGGTGCCTTTGGAGTGTATCATTGGAGATAGATAGTGTTGTTGGAGGCTTTTAAGGAGCTTTGTAATCTATTTACTAGATTTTTCAAAGGAGCTTGTTACATAGTGTAAGGTTCACTGTTTAGAAGTGTATTAGTTAGGAAAAGTATTTGCAAGTGGATGTTATTTATATATTCCTTTTATACTATTGTTTCAACCTCTTCTCTCAATTTCTGATACTGATATTATCTCCTTTGAATTTTTTTAGCACACAGTTAAGAGCTAGTACTGTATAGTTCCTATTGCATCCTAGAATAACCTCTTTTCTGCTTGACTCCTGTTAGTTGTCATATACTATACAAAGCTCATCTTTCACAATAGCTACCTTTCTTGCAACATATTCTTGTAGTAGTAATGCAACCATCTGGATATTCCATCTTTCATGACAGAGATACTTCTATCCAACTCAGTCTTCTATGGCAGAGTTTTCACTCCTGTCAGTGTCTCACCACTGAAATCCCAAGCATCTCCTATACTATCTACTTGTATATAAGACTAGTAGTTATATTGTAATTTGCTAGTCTGATAATTGATGAAGATAACTCTTATTGAACTCGATTTCTGGTGTTCAATGATGACATACCAATTAGTACTCACTTCTATCTGGGACTTCTTCCTTTCATCTGAAGTTGCAATCATATAGCAGTCAGACAGTGTAGCATATAAGCTGAAGTCAAGGTCATTCTACAAGTTCACACATCTCTGAGTTAACTCTGCAGACTTTTATTCTCAGTGTAAACTGTGTCTGATATTAGTAGCCCATATTCTGTACAGAGTCTGTGGAGTTACATTCTAGTTTTCTGACTGAGTAGTCAGGGTTGCTTTCAGAACAGAAGGCACAGCTTCTGCACATCTGGCATCTGGCAATAAAATTATCACCTATAACATTGAATTCATGAGATATATATCCCAATTGGGCTAGGATAACAATATTCTTTGCTATCAATATTATAAAGATCTTCCAAACTGGTTATAAAACTCTATTTGTATGAAGGAAGAAGGAAAGCTCTCTATCTTTCAAGTAATATACTTCTTAGCTATAGCTATTGACAACTACTACTTGGAAAAAGAATAGGAGTGCAACTATACTCAAAATTTCTTATTTGACACTCAACCCCAAACATTTGTACTTGTCCTCTTCAACAAACTTGTAAACTCTTGAACCTTCTCCCTCAGATCAACATATCTGGCCAACTAGGAAATAATAACAAACTCATTCTGAATAAATGGAAAATATATCTAGAAAATAACCTGTACATGTATTGCAGTGAGAGAAGTCACAGAGTAGAGGCTTGTTCCCTTCACCTCTTAGAGATTGCTAGGTTTCAAAGGTTGTTAAGTGTGACAGTGATATCTTCAACAGAGTTGGATAAGCCAAAATGGTAGTATAGCTCTTCTGTGAGTCATGACCAGTTTCTGAGCCAATCTTGATTGATTCTTTGTTCTTTCTGGTCCAATCCAATTTTAAACCAGTCTTGTGTCACTCTTATTAAATAAGTTATTGCAAAGTTTATCTTTGCAGTATTGGTGGTAAATTGCACAGGATTTGCATAAAAGTGGAGTTGGCACTAGAATAGGAAGTTATTTAGTTATTTCAGATCTATTCTATCAAAAGTATCTAATATCTGGGTTTTGGTAACTGAGTTATTGTGGGTTTAAGATCAGCTGCTAGTTTTTTGAAGGCATCAGCTAGAAGATCTATGAGCTAGGAAGGTTGCTAGATTATAGTAGATGTTAGTGTTATGGAATGCTGGAACACTAACAATTTTTATTTTTCTTTTCTTTTATTTTTCTGATTTTATATTGATTTTATTTTTATTTTATTTTTATTTTGGATGATGAAGAGGCACATAACACTGCAGTCACATGACAAGTCACATGATGTGATGTCATAAGCCTAGAACATGATGGAAAGATCTAGAAGATGACGTCAGGGCACATATATACAACATGGTGGTCTTGAGTAGGAAATGAGGTGGACATGAGGTTGTAGCATGGACCATGTGTACTTGGTATATATAGGACTCTAATTTAGCAGAGACTCCTTGTTGAGTTCTCTTGTAAACTTCCCACTTAATATCCACCTTAAGAGATTTACTGCTTGAGTGATCATTTGTCTTTGTGATAAGTGGTTGCCACAACAGTTAGGGGATAAGGTTTGTTCTATTTCTAGCATATTAACCCAATTAGAATTATCATCAGCTGGAATAACTTCAGGTGATTTTGAAACACTTTTTGGGATTCTCTGAGGGAAAAGATGGGTTAGTATTGTTCCTATTAGATGTTTGGAGCAATAGAATAGTATAGCCAAGTTTGCAAACTGCTCACTTAGTTGTTGAGTAGCCAAGATTGTTAGAAGAGATATAGAGCTATAGTAAGGGAATACCATGTGATCAGTGGTGAGTTAGGGATTTGGATAATATTTTTTTGTGATGGTGGCTACTTAGTCTGACAATATTGTTAAAGGCAATTCACACTTGCCAAGAGTATCTGTGAATATAGCATTGTTACAGACTTTATTCAACTTATATCTGTTAGAAATACAAAGATTGTACTCTATCTGATTTGCTTTTCTTTTCTTTTCTATTTTTAGAACTGGAGTTAGGAACTAGGGGAAAGTCACAGGTCATACTGTCACATAATCATATGCCATGATGGAAAATAGTAGAAGGTTCTGGAAGGAATGATGTCATACTATGTGCTATATATATAGTAGCCTTAAGGCAGACACATAGTCACTTAGGGTAGGCTAAAGTAGTGCACAGACTAGTAGTCTGAGGTATATAAGATAGACAATCCTGTACTGAGCTCTTTATTGAGTTCTCTTGTGTAAACCCTGTACAAGGTTCCTTTTCTTGACCAACTCTAAGATTTTGAGATCATAACAGTATCTCTATAATTAGTAGACTAATTATCATAAACCAAGTTGTACTGGAAAGCTTCAAATAAGAGCTATTTACACATATGTAGGATGTACAAAAGTAACAACAGATTACTAAGATATCAGACCATCAGTAACTACAAGTTTCATTGGTTATTATCTCAGGAATGACTAAATGGATTTTTATAATCAAACTTGCATTAGAAAGTATTCATCAAAATATCTCTAATAATATATTATACATCATATGAAAATCTGTATTCATAAAGATACAAGTATATCAATGTAGTGATATAATTAGTTATCTTCTAAAATTAGCCTGATATGTGTTATAATAGATAATAACTCCACTAGGTATAAGTTTTGATTATGTGATAAAATAGCTTGTACATAGACTATTACTATTTTGTATATGTACTTTTATATCTGAGAATTAGATCTCAAATTTAACAACATCAAATCATCTTTCATCAATCATTATTTCTCATCATCATTGATATCTATATTGACCTTCATTATTATTGTTATTATTATTGAACTTTTTAAATCACTTCTAAATCTCTGAGAGTATATCTAAGGTTTAGATATCACAAACAAATGAGTAGTTCATATTATAAAGTATTTCACTTACTAAGTGTATAGTCTGTAATTAGTAGTACTAATTAGGTAGTCAATGTAAAATTTTCATATAGGTTGAACTACTACCAATATTACTCATCTTTTATTGTTACTTATACTTCACCAGCTTTTTACTATAGTATTTACTATAGGTAAGAAGTTGTTAGTTGTATATACTGTACCATGCTACTATGCATTCTATTTCTTCTAACAGTTCATTTTGTAATAAGCATAGAAGATAGGATGGAAGACTTGATTTAGTAGATATAGAATAGATAAGGTTCAGAAGTAGTGTTATATAGATAATGACCTTGGCTTTAATGGATAATATTGCATCTAGTCTACTCATCATATAGTCATATTTTAGATGAGAGAAATTTAGAAGGAAGTACTAGAAGTATTTTCTAATAATACTATTACTGTATATACTCTAGGTTATTGGATACTATTGTTAGGAACAGACTAGCCACTGAACCAGTTACGCTAAAAGTGTGCAATGTCAAGCTTAGCTTTGACATCTGGCTGGTATTATATATGTACTTCATACTGTACTCCTGATAACTATAAAGATTGTTGTTTGGAATTTTATAAGAAATGAAGGGTTTGGTCCTCAGGTTGATGGATAATTGGAATGGAGTGTGATCTGCACTAGAAGAGAGTGTGGATATTGGTACTCTAAAGGTCATGTATTATTCTTAAAGTCAATATATATTAAACATGTTGTAGTAACATCATTTCCTTTTAAAACCTTCTACTATATTCCATCATGGCAATGTGACAGTAACTGATGTGTGACACTAAGTCATGCCATGTGATATCATACTAACCCTAACCTCAAGTTTTAAAATAAAAAATAAAGAAAAATAAAATAAAAATGAGGAAGGAAAATAAAAATTGTTAAGTTCACTATCTTTGATTCTGACATAAAAACCTTAATAGAGAGACCTCAAATATTACAGGACAGTAGAAGTTCATTGGGCAATAGCAAGAGAATATAGGTCATTACAATCATAAGAATATAAGTATAAGCAAGAGTCTGTTGAAGTTTGTAGTAGGATTGAGACTTAAGACTCAAGGAAAAAGATATTTGCAGGGTTAACAATGGACATTGGTAGTATCTGTTATCTAATTCCTTATGAAGTAATAGGTTCTTTTACATATGAATTCTAGGAGTTCCACAACAAAGTCTTTACTAATCACTTCCTACCTTGTATTTAGAATAAAAAGAGGATATAATTCTCCAAGGAGTAGATGTTGGATAGGCTTAGTTTGCATAACATCAGTTTCAAAGTATTTTAAAGTTCTATACGTACTACTATTTTTGAAGGAAAATAACATGATGGTAGAGATCTGGGATATTAGAAACATATAATTTACCCCTAAACAGAAGCAAATCATTGTTATCAGACTACTCTGAGGAGTATAAAGACCTTGTAGATAACTGTTAAGATTTCTATATAGCTTTTTTACTGGTTCTTCTTACTTGCCTAATTAATTTCTATAGTGGATATCTGTTAACAGTGTTTTCTCACTATCCACTGTCATATCTTCCATAACCCAAACAGCAAGAAACTCTAGCTTTATCAGCATAGCATTCTCATTTTTATGAGAGCTAGTACTATAGTCTAGCTATCAAGACAAAGTATTAGACTTATTTATTGATCTTTCTAGATGGTGATGCAGCTTGAAGTCAAACCTAGCTAGGTATAGTGACTATTGTACTTGTTTGTATTTGAGGTTCTTAGCTGTTATAAGGGAACTTTTTTTGTACAAAATTCAAGTGTGAACCCTATAGAGTTTCCATCTATTAGTTAGTGCTCTCTAAGCTTTACCAAACCCAGTGGTATCTCTTAAGCCAACATCACCACCTACCACTCTACAATCAAATCTTACTTAGTACTGTCCAACTTTTAGATATTACCCTACTTTGAGTTTTGCTGCTATGAGCTTCTTTCCTTTCTTGGTAATCTTCTAAATACTTCTATTAGTGTTTCTAACCATCTAATTGCTATCATTTCTAGGTTATATCAGTACTATTCTACTAGATTAGAATATATTAGTATTTAGAATAGTTGTTGCTCCCAGAAGTCCTCATTTTGTTTTCTTAGGACTTTCTGAAAGTAAGTGCCAGTTGTACTTAGTCAATTAATATACTTAGGACTTTCTAGAAATTGCAAAAGTCTATATAACCCTATAAACTTCATTAGTTATCCTAATAACCAGAATTTCTATACCTTTAACAAAGTGTCTCCACCTCTTGAGGGTCTAAATAACTGCCAACATCTTTTAGTTATAGGTCTTATAATTATATTTGACTATAGACAGAAACTTGCTAAAGAATGTAACAAAGTGCTATTTGTTGTCTTTTATAGATTGTTGGAATAGAATTACTCCAGTTGCAAAGTCTAAATTATCTACTTTGACCTAAAATGAAGCTAAAGAATCTGGAAAGACTAAGACCAGGATATTATAAACTTAAGCCCAAAGAGTTAGACAAAAGAAAGAATCTTATATTAGGTTAACACAAGAGAACTCAATAGAGTTTCAAGTATAAAAATGTCTACTTTATATATACTAGACTACTGGTCTATGCTATACTTCTATTAGCCTATTCTAAAGGGCCATATGTCAGAGTTGCGAACCTTGAATACTAGCTTTTTCATTTAACATTTCTTTTTTACTCTTTTTCTTCTATTTTTAAACTTAAAATTAGGGTTAGAGTGATAAGATCACACTGTCACACATCAGTCACATCAGATGACACAGTCATAAGTCACAAGACATAGAGAAGGACAAAGAAGGTTCTGGAAGAATGATATCATGTCACATGTATTATACATGGTCTTTAGGGTGGGCTAGAGAAGTAGTAGCACAGACCATTGTAGTTTAGTATATAAGATAGATGTTTTTGTACAGAGTTCTCTATTGAGTTCTCTTGTGTAACCCTATACAAGGTTCTGCTTGTTGACCAACCCTAAGATCTTTAAGTCATAATATTATGCATTATTCTTAAAATTAGCATATGTAAAATATACTGTATAATATCATTTTGTTCCAGGACTTTTTACAATGTTATATGATCATGTGACATGTGACCAAATGTGTGACACAGAGTCATGATTTGTGGTAGTTTGTGACTGTCATATATAATGTTACACTAACCTCTAACTCTAAGTCCAAAAAACAAAATAAAATAGAAAATAAAATAAAAATTAGAAAGAAAAATGAAAAGTATTAAGTCCACTGTCTTTGACTCTGACATTAACCTCTCTTTAAGGTTTCTTCTCTAGAGAAATTGACTTCTATTTTTGCTAGTTTCTTTTCAATATCTTTAAATATTTCTTTTCAAAATTTCCATTATTCCATCTGTACAATATCTTCACCATATATCTTCCTGGTAACTCTCCCCTTTTAAAGTCTCTTTTCTCTGCTAACTCTAACTTCTCTTGTTGTCTTACTTCTGCATTCATTCTCTCTTCAAATTCTACTACTACTTCTTTTGTATTCTATAAATCTTTCTCCCTTGCTCAAGTATTATGTTTTGCTGTAAAATCCTTCCATTATACCAAGTATTTTACTACTCCTCTTATTTTCCTTTTAATACCTCCCATTCTTCAACTCCATCTACCTTTACTGGTTTTACTTTTTCTACCTTTTGCCCTCCTCACTTATTCTCTATATCATACTACTTGACTAACATTCACTACCAGATAAATCCTTATTGAAGTTGGCAATCATAATTTGATTGCATTGGTAGAAACTACCTCATCAATGATGGACCAATATATCAATCTACTAGCTTTCTTATCAGTCATTCTTTAAACACTAAGTCTTTTATACTCAACATTATCTTGTCTTCTTTCTTCCATTCTTTAACTTCCCTTCTTTCTTTATCTGCTTGCTGCTTTATCTCTTTTTGTGCCTTTCTTAATGTTACTTCTACTTCCTCTTGCACCTTCTTCATTCTTTCTGCAAACTCTATTACCTTTTCTGCTTTTTCCTTCCTTCTAATATCTACTCCCATTCTTAACTCTCTACCATAGTTTGCCATAAATAGAGGCATTATCAGAACAATTAGGATCTTTGCAGATCACAGAAGAAGCCTCAGATGAGTACGAACAGACAATCATGGAAGATATGTCGGTAGCACCAGCACCAGAGACTGTAGCAAACAGCAGAAACATACAGGCAGGATTGCTGAAGAATATGGTACTGGACCCAGGATGGTTTGACAGTGACCGATCGAAATTTGAAGACTGGTAGAGAGGGATCAGATTATTCCTCAAGAGCAATAGGGTCATAAAAACCGATGACAGGATCACAGCGATCCTAGCTCGCCTCAGAGGAGGTGTAGCGGAAATTTATGCACAACGGAAGCTCGATGAGCTGGACGAAGAATTAGGAACCCAGGGTTGGGACGACTTTGTGAAAGAACTCAAAATGACATTCAGCGACAAGACAAAGGCAGCAGATGCCAAATGGAAGATAGAAACATTTAAACAAGGAAAAAAGAACACAGCTGACTTCATAATCAAATTCAAAGCATTAGCCATGAAGGCAGACACAGATGAGCTACATGCCATCTTTCTGTTGAAGAAGAATGCACGATATGATATTATCAAGACAATACCGGGCTATCCACCCATAGCAATGCCCGAGACACTCAAGGAGTAGAAAGTGGCGATCACATCAGTAGGACAGGGATACGAGTCCACAGAGGGACGACACGATTACAAGACGAGCACTAGAATGACATATGGAGGAAGAGGACAACCAATGGATATTGGAAAGTCCAACGACAATTTCAAAGACAGGAAACCAAAGTGTTTCAACTGCAACAAATATGGACACATGGCAAAGAAATGCTGAACAGAGAAGAAAAAATGAGAAACACGAACATGTTTTAAATGTGACAAAAAGGGACACATCGCCAAAGACTGTAAAGGAAAACAGACGATGAAGAAAAGAAAAGTCCAAGAAGAATCAGAAAACGAAGATAACAAGAAGAAAGAACAGAGTTTTGGTGAAGATCTCGAGTAGGCACGGTACAAGAGATCTCCCATGTAAATTCCCAGAATAATAAATATATTATTCCAAATTGCCGAGCTAGTGAAGGAAAGAAGGAATTAAACGTGCAAGCAAATGTCAAGACAAAAAACAGCAAGAAGCTGAAAGTGAAAGCACTGGTGGACTCTGGGTGCACACACACAGGGATTGACAAACAACTGGTCAAGAACAAAAGGATTCAAATGAAGCTGATAAACTTCTCTTTTGAAGTGTTCAACGCCGATAATACGAAGAACAGAGAGGTGACCAAGGTGGTACCTCTAGAAATTGAAATCAACAGACACAAAGAGACATTGGAAGCAGCAGTAATGGACTTGGATGGAACAGACATGTTCCTAGGACATGACTGGCTGGTTAAACATAATCCGGAAGTAAATTGGACAAACGGTACTATCAAGTTTACAAGATGCCCAGGAAATTGTACAATGAAACACGAAGACATACAATTTAAATCCAGAAGAACCAAGGCAATGGAAACAACGGATAACAAGGAACAGGACAATGGAGAAATCGGAAAGGAACCAGACAAAACAAACCCAGAAGATTTACTGGAATACATTCGACCATTCATATATCTATTCAACAAGAATCAAGGACGTTGAGAGTTTCCTTGGATTTGCCAATTTCTACAGACGATTCATCCACAACTTCAGTCACACAGCAAGGCCATTAAACGAACTAAAGGGCAAGAAGGAATGGAAGTGGGAGAAAGAGCATCAAAGGGTGTTTGAAGAACTTAAAGAGAAAATTACAAGTCAACTGATTCTTTCTCTACCAAGAAGAGAGGGAAAATTCAGAGTGGAGACAGATGCATCAGGACATGCAATTGGAGGAGTACTATCCCAAGAACAAGATGGGAAATGGAAACCAATAGCTTTCCTGTCAAGAACGATGCAACCAGCAGAATGAAACTATGAGATCTATGATAAAGAGCTACTAGCAATAGTAGAGGCTCTCGCAAAATGGAGACAATACCTGTTGGATGCAAAAGAATCATTTGAAGTTGGGACGGACCATGAAAACTTAAAGTATTTCAGGGAACCTCACAAATTGAATAGACGACAAGCTTGGTGGTATCTAAAGTTGCAAGACTATGACTTTACACTGAAACATATATCAGAAAAGATGAACACAAAGGCAGATATCCTTTCAAGGAAAGATCAAGTGAACATGAAAGAGGACAACAAAGACGTTCAACTCCTAAAGGATAAACTATGGCAATGAAGGACGATAGCAGAAATTACAATGATCAAGAGAAAAATAACAAGGGAAGAAGGTGATATAATCAAGGAAATTAGAAAAAATACAACAAGGGAGAAAGAAGTCATTCAAGCATTGAAGAAAGAGGATGGTCTAACCTGGGAAGAAGATGGAGTGGTATACATGGAAGGAAGAATCTATGTACCAAACAACAAAAAGATCAAGGAGGAAATCTTGAAAGAGAATCATGATTCGGTGGATGTGGGACATCCAGGACAACACAGGATGCTGGAACTTCTCAAAAGGAATTACTGGTGGCCAGGACTAAAGGAGGACGTCAAGAGATATGTACAGGGATGCTTCAAATGCCAACAGAACAAAGTTCAACACCAAAGGAAGACAGGAGAACTACATCCATTGGAAATATCCCAAGGACCATGGCAAGAAATCAGCATAGATATCATTGGACCTTTACCAAAGTCAAATGGGATGGATGCTATAGCCATCATTGTCAACCGATTTATGAAAATGATTCGTTTAAAAGCAACAACAACGAATATTTCATTGGAAGAAATAGCAAAGATCTATAGGGATGACATTTGGAAACTACATGGAATACCTAGGAAGATTCTAAGTGATAGGGGACTGTAATTTGCATCAAAATTCATGGAAGAATTCACAAAAGCACTGGGAACAAAGAGACAACTATCAACAGCATACCATCCTCAAACAGATGGTCAAACAGAAAGAATCAATCAAGAGATAGGAACATTTCTGTGACACTACATGAATTACCAACAGGATGATTGGATGAATTGGCTGGCCGCTGCAGAATTCCAATACAATGACAAGAAACATGCAGCAACGGGAAAGACTCCATTCAAGTTAAACTTTGGAAGACACCCTTGGAAAGGTGACCTCATGATGAAAACAGACATTCCACGAGTGAAAGACTTAGTGGATTACAAAAAAGCTGGGAACAGGCGACCAAAGCAATGGAGGAAGCGCAGAAGAATATGAAGAAGCAATTTGACAAGAAAAGAAGGAATCCTCAAGAATTGAAGGTTGGAGACCATGTGTGGCTAGAAAACAAAAATATCCATTCGAACTGACCCTCGAAGAAGCTAGATAATAAAAGATACGGACCGTTCAAAATCTCGAAGGACATTGGATCGGAAGTATTTGAACTAGAGCTTCCAGAAGGATGGATGATTCACAATGTTTTCAATGAAGACCTTCTGACACGATGTGTGGAGCCGAAGTTTCAAGGACAACACAAGGAGCCAGCACCTCTGCCTATAATTATTAATGAAGAAGAAGAATATGAAGTGGAAGAAGTACGGAAGCACAGAACACAAGGATGGGAAACACAATACTTGATGCATTGGAAGGGCTATGTGTTATAGAACGAAAGTGTGGACAGACTTTGGCTAGGGTTAGGGTTAGCCAGACATAGATAGATAGATAATTATTAGTCTACAACGGATGGAGAACATGTGACCTGGAAGTCATGTGATAGAAGTCTAGAGCGGTCTGGAAGGACTAACGGTCTAGAAGGATTGGGAAGAGTCTAGATGGAGTTAGGGTTAGGAGATGATGTCAAGGGACAAGGGTTTCTCATGGTGTACACATGGTGTGCACATGTACAGTGGAGATTAAAGGTATGATGTCAGGGCACATGTAGGAAG
>Ga0157364_1000621_pt1 | contig 25638 bp, 18 predicted proteins | sample AttsexASBM2_FD_111476 | JGI IMG/M metagenome (GOLD analysis project Ga0157364, IMG submission 111476) | Fungus gardens microbial communities from leaf cutter ant in Ribeirão Preto, State of São Paulo, Brazil - Atta sexdens ASBM2 | ecosystem: Host-associated > Fungi > Mycelium > Unclassified ... | reverse complement strand
TTATTTTTTTTTTTTATTTAAAAAAAATTAATTTTTTTTTTTTTTTTTTAATTTTAAAGAATTTTTAAAATTTATTTTTTATTTTTTTTTTTTTTTTTTTTTTTTCAGAAATCTTCGATTCGACGATGCAGTTAATTTTGATCACGCTCTAATCGGTCGTTCCGGACCGAGTATGGGAAAAGAAACACCAAATTATGTACCATCAGCGTCATTGTCTCGAGGAATGTCCACACAACCCGAAGGATGTCAAAAGGTGCCTTATTATTCGCTAGAACCGGGTGCTTTGAAATTTGGCGATAAATCACATAGTCATACGCAGCTCTATCTCAACTTCAAGAAATTCTGGGAGAAGAAATATGCGATAGAATTCGATTTTAGGACGTATTATCCCAATGGATTGCTGTTTATCACTCCGGTAAAAAAAACTCATATAATGTAATCATGATTTTGCTAGTTGACAATTTTTTAGTTACAATTAATTTAAACTTTTATTAAATTTAAGTTGGACAAAATATACATATTTTATACGAACTTTCCAACTTTTATAACTAATCTTTCATATAAATATAATTCTAATCATTTAACTTGTTGTTAGTTATATTGTTTTTAGTTGTAACTTTTTTTTAATTATAATTTTATAACATTACCACTTTTATTACAAATGCATAGGGTCTTCGATTGAAACACTATTTAATGGTACTCATCCGAGATGGACAGCTTCTTTTGGTAGTGAGAAGCAAACAAAGGAAAGAAATACTATTTAAGACACCATTTAATGATGGTAATTGGCATCACGTCGTTATCAGTCACGAAGAAAGGAAACTTACCCTGTTAGTAGACACTCAGACACCGCGCATCATCAAAGTACCGAGAAAAATTGGTCTCGCATCCATGATGTATATCGGTGGTCTTCCGGAAAGCGGAACGCCTATCCCGGAACAAGTGGTCGTCAGATTGGAGACATTGAAGGGATGTATCAGAGGCCTGAAGATCAATGGAAATGTTTACGACATGGTGGGTTCCACCAGTAGAGCCTTCAATGTCGGTCAGTGCTTCCCAAGTGTCGAGAGCGGAGCGTATTTTCAGGGCGAGGCTTATGCTATTTATCGTGAGTCACTATTAGTAAAATTAAGAGGAACTTAAGGAAAAATGCCTAAATCTTGAACGTAAAATAAACGTCAAAAATTCAAATCATATCAATTTTAATTTCTTAAATTAAAATTTTTTAATAATAATATAACTTCTTCACTATAAAATATAATGGCATCTTAAAAAAAAATTAACTATGCAAAAGATACAAACTAAAATTATAAAATAAGATTCATTTCAATACTAAGAAATATACTTGAATTTTTTCTTAATTCGTTTTAAATCTTCGGAGTAACAATTTTATATTCTTTTAGGAAACAACTTTGAGGTTGATGGCGTGCTCGAACTTCAATTGGAATTCAGAACATCGGAAGTGTCTGGTGTGTTGCTGTCGATTACCGCACCTAGTGGTTCACCTTCTCTGTCATTAGAACTTAATAGTGGGAAGGTGATCATGTCGGGCGATCTGGGCGACAACAATCCGTTATATGTGGAGCAGGGCTTTTCTAATCATTATGCGATCTGTGACAATCGATGGCATAGGATCCAGGCTGTATATAACGACGAAGAACTCGCGCTCAAGGTGGACGAGCTGGACCAAAAATACGGCTTGCCCACGAACATTAATTATCATTTAAATACCTCTGTCTTCTCTGGCCCGTTGTATATAGGTGGTATACCAGGTAAATGAATGTTGCGTTAAATTACACATTGGTATGTAAATAAGCCTGCATGATAAATGAAAAAGGAACATAAAAGAAGTAATTTAATTCTGTTCTCATCATTTCCAGCGACTGCTCAGAAAGGCTCGCTGTTAACGCGAGATCACTTCAATGGATGCATCAGGAATGTGATGATAAGAGGGGAAAGGCGAGACTGGACGGATATGGCCGAGCTGCACAACATCCACCTGAGCTCCTGCCCGGTTCAATGATAGCGGGGCGTGAAGAGGAAAGACAATTACCTCGGCGTTCAGCGCTTTTAGTTCCAAAGACTGTTCGAAGAGTCGCGTTGAGTTCAACAATCGCATCGAGATTAACGTGCCATATATTCGCAAGCGACGAGTTCTTTAAGACTTAACAAAGCCAAAAGATGCTAAACCGTAGACCGTTAAGCTAATCGTCGTAGCATGAAAATAGAAAAAGGAAAAGAGAAATAGAGACCGTACGCTTCAGTCTCGCCGTGACAAACAAACGATGGCACGAATAATTTCGTCGTACGCAGGTACGCGTGCAGACGGTGACATTTTACGCGTAAATAGCGAGACCACTGCCATATAGTTTAATTATTCATCGTAAGCCGCAAACAATTTGTACATCAGTATTTAAAAGCCATTATTTATTATCGTTAACGTAAATCCGATTACGAGAATTTGTGATCGCTGCGTCGACGAGTTAGGGAATAGAAAATAACGCGATTACGTTTTGTACTTTTATAGTTAGACATCTACTAGAGCCCGATATATTATGTACATTGTAGATTTTTTTATTCGAAAGATTTATCGAGAAACATGCAAGTGCCCTGTAAAAAAGAAGTGTCCTTTAATCACGCACACAGAGAGATGATGTTCGAAGAATATTTATGTCTAATTTTCTCTCTCATACATAACACACGCACACGACTTTTGTTAAACTGTAATATATTACATATACACAAGGAAAATTAACAAATTACGAAAATCCGCTGTTATGTATAAAATATATAACAAGAAAAAAAAGCGCATAGGGTTGTGTCGCTTTGATTTATCCTTTTTAACACTCTTAAGATCCCTATAAAATAGAAGCGCAGCTTTATGAAATTTCACAATGCAATTTTCCTCCAAAACAGAGGACAAATATTGAACACAAAAAATTGAAGAGTTCTAGAGAATTAAGAAAACCTTACTTTTATTTATCGAATAAAATCTTCATTTCGAGATGTTTTATATTAAAAATTGAAGTCAAGAAAATTCTCGTCAAGAAAAAAGCCAGATCTTTTAAAGAATGTGCCATTAAGGTACGATCAATGATGGATTACTTTTGATATCCATCCGCGGAAGAATAAAAGTCTATTACAAATGGGTTATTAAATTTTATTAATGACATTCGCTGCGAAGATGCTAACAGTAAATTATGACCCAAATCTTACATGACGTACTGAATAAATATACATATCGTCGAGTAGGTAGGTATACGTTTTTTTCGTTTTAAGTGTATATAAAAACATAATATTTACAGAGACACGGATAGAAGTTCGAGAACTGATATTCGCCTTGACGTCGAAATTTCAGCGATAATAAAAATCGATAATTATTACGTAACAATAATCGTTTATTATTATTAGTAAGCGCGATTTAACTGCGGCGTACAAATTTACGTCGTGCCGCAGTATTTAATTGGGTATGTGTGTGTTGTGTGTATACCTCGATTTCCCGTCTCTCTTTCTTCCCGTCTCGATCCATTCCGTTTTGTCCACATTTAATTGTCGCATCTAAATCTTTTTTTTTTCACCAGTTCACTAATAATATCTATTCTTCAAAAAATATAAATATCAAGCATAAGCGACCAATATCAAGAGATCTCTCATAACTTTGTAATCAATCCCATTTCCACAAGCCATTATTCTCGCTGGCTCTTAAGATTAATGACTATGTATATATTTATATATATTAATTGCAATCAATTCATATATATTTCTTTCTCTCTCTCTTCACTTTCTTCTCAAACATTGTCATCATGAACTTACTGCAACTTGCACTTTATTTCAAAGATTTCATAATTTCTTTCTTCTATGGCGCGTACCTCACGTTCGATATTGTCAGGTCGGACTGTTTCTGAATCTAAGATTCTCTATCTTATCGCTCTTTTTCTCTCATCATCGTACTCGGATAAATTTACAACAGACGGGGATATAGAATAGTAAATTTCTTTCTCTCTCTCGATTACTATAATCTCGACGGAGTTTAATCTCACGAGTCCCTTTCATTATACATGGTCGAACGGCGAAACGCGGGACGACGAGGTCAAGCTGACGTCCCACGCAAATTGAAGATAGATTATTCCATACATAGATTATTCCTCCACAGTTTCAGCGGAGAACACTCGATTTCGATATGTCGCATTATATTTGTAATTGTATCGTTAATAATCTTGTGTTTGCGTTACGCGGAATAATCTTGTGTTTCCGTGTCGCGAAATACGGAGGGTCTACCTATACTCGACTGTCCGCACCGAATCGAAGACTTATATAAAATAATTGAAGAACGATCCTGAAGACGCGTCGTCATCGTGAACGGAATCCGAGAGAAAATAATCATACAAATGATAGACCCCCAATATTGTCGTATAAAATAGCTACATAAAGTTTACCTATCTCTAACTTCTTCTCCCCTCTTATAATATTATAATGAAAGAAACGTATCCGACCGAAAAGGCCCATTCAGCGAGATAGGAAGCCAATGCCAGTCCCACGCGAAAAGCGAACATCGAATTTATGGCACAATAAATTATAACAGTTTCACCGATTAATTACGGACCGCCGCGTTCTCTGTTCGCCCGGACTGACTAAAGTTTCGCTGAGAGACGGCGGGATGTGTCGCGATTGCCGATAAATTCCTAGGGGGAACGTAATGTACGAGACACGGTTGAAAAAAAGTCATGCTGTCAATTCATTAAATATTTTTACGCACTTAGTCCAATTACATCGTTCATAACATAAGGCTTCATACTATTTTTCTTTGCTTCCGAGGAAGGTAGAATATAATTGGAGAACTTTGAGTAACGAAGTTTCGTTCGGAAAAAAGCGCGGTTCCATTGATAAAATTGTTTAGACTATGCTCATCTTCCACCTTCCTCTTACATAATAAAGATTGAAGTGCATGGGAGAAAAAAAAGAAGTACCGCGAGGATCTCCCTTTCTCGTCAGCCCTTCGAACTTTGTCCAACGATACTTATGCAATATCCACTTTCTGTACACAATGATAACTACCTAATCTGACGAAACACATCGCTCGCTTTAAAACAGCTGCTTCGGCGTAAACTAATGCACGCGCATATCTCGCACTTTTTTTTTTACAGTATAAACTTGAAACGCATAATGTAGCTCGAACGATTGACTTTCGTCGCAAAGAAACGAATGCATCATATGCCTGGATTTATTGTAAGGCTGGTCTTATACTTGATTCTGCTAATTTCGCAACGAACTGATTTATTTACACGAGCTGTCGTTGTTCATATCCGTTGTCACCCCGATGGCAAAAATTTCATCCCCCGCGGAGAAAAGGGGGATGAGGATGACACTGCAAGAATTGCTACGCATTACAATCGTTAACAGTCGCGAGAAACGTACGCAGAATGAGAAATCATTAATTCAACTCTGTTTGAGCATCGAATATTCTGCCGACACGTATCCCAATCGGTAAAATATAAAGAACATACATATAAAAAAAGAACAACATTCTTCCCGATTAAAAAAGGAAATTGATATAAAAAAAGAGAATCTTTTTTACAAGGTTACATAGTATACTATTATACAGAAAATAAAAATAAATTCAAAGTCAGCGATTTGCGCATGAGACACATCTAAAAATTAATGATCCCTCACATGTTTGCGCGTTTTATCATATTTTAATATATTCTTTAAAAAGTTTCAAATGCACTAGATAATAATCGTTGAATTTAGAATCTTTAGCCTAGCGAAGGATGCAGAAAGACTTGTGTCAATCGTAAATTACGCATGTACGCACACATAAGAACACAAGCTGCACCGTTGCCATCCTCTCTCACTCTCTCTTCGTTTGGCAAAATAAATTTAGAAAAATTTTCGCATTATACGTATCCATGAGAATCTCGTACGTTCATGCAGTCGCAACACACCGATTTACACGATTACAAAAGGCGGTTACATGACGAGAGTTAGTCCACAAAATTAAGGGATCTTAGGGGTGTATTGACAACAAACCATCTTATAAGTAGATACTGGTAATCTTATGACACAGTGATTGATGCTGACGATCAACAAAAAAAAACGGATAACGCAAGAAAAAGTAAAACAAAACTCATTCTTTCTAGTATATGATCACACTTCCCTGGTTTTTCCACCCCTTCGGAAGCGGCGTGCGATTCAAAAAACGCGGGGCTCGCGCGCCAACTGTGATTATTTCTTTATGGAGTCAGCACCGATCAATTGTCCTTATAAAATTGACTAAAAACGCAACGTATTCGCATTAATTTAATATGGGCCTGTATTAAAATAGTAACTATGAACAACAGAGGGCACAGTAGCGTAATGTTAAGTGTGTGATCACTTATGTAAAACTATATGACGAGTGGTATGTCCTTCTTGTTCGGTAAGTTCACCTTTTTACCTTGCCAGAGGCTGTTGTGTATCGTAAAGGCATCTATGGTCACCGTCAGATGCTTCGTGTGAACTTGCGAAAAACATTTTCCGCTGGAATTATATCTGAAATGAAAGAACAAAACAGCAATCAACAACATGTAACATCAAGAGATTTAAAATAGAAACACATAATTGATTGAAGTCTTTGAGACAGAAAAGAACGAACTTAAGGAATCGATTCTTGATTTCACTTACTTAAAAAACTTGTCGAACATATTATCGATGACTTGTTTGGGCCCAGTACCGTATAGCTTGGCTACTTCCTCCCTCTCGGGACAGTACGAATAGAGAGCGCGAAATTGGCAGCCAGCGTCTCGAAACAGAATGAGAAAGTGTTTGCTCTCAGACCGGCTTATCTCCTCCAGAACTCTCGATTTGGCTTCCCTGTTCACCGTACCGGGGAAGACACAGTACTCCACAGCGTTCAACATTATGTTGCGATTTGACTTGGCTATCGGCAGTTTATACAGTCTTGGGCCTGTTTTAGTGGAGGCATGAAGTTCCTTAACTTTTTCTTTTGTATTAAAAAAATGTAGCGACTATCGAGTACATTTTTTCTCTTCAGAATCAATATTTATTGATGCCTCTTACCGTTATAGTCCATCATAGAACTGGGCGTGCTACTGATGTCGCTGCTGCCATCGTCATAGATCCTCTTCTTCGACGTCATCAAGGCGGGTGGCAGCGAACCGGGTCCCGAAGGTGACGTTAGGTGCCTCATACTGCCTATGCCCGGACTGGCGGCGCGTCTCGGAGGCGTCGACCTGCCCAGGCCGCTATCTGAATCTATTTGTCGACACATCATACAATCTTGATCACTACTTGCACGCTCCGCATATAAAGATGAAAATCTCAACGGAGAGGCAAACGTCTATGCGTTACATTCTTATTAAAGAATGAAGACAAATGTATATTTTTTTCCTTTTATCACCCAAGCGAATCAGAATATACAGAAATCTTTTTTTGGTTTTATTATTAATGATGGTTAGCCACCCCGCCAAGAATGTATTAGTCACTTGTTATAATGATCCCTCACATGTTCGCGATGTTGTTATAGACACGTGCGAGATACTGCCCTTGCTTTAGCTTCGTAATTTGTGTTTTATTATGAAAAGTATGTTTATTATGAAAAATATTTCAAAATATTTGTAATGTACTTTATAATCTGATAAAATAATTATAAATGCTTGTGTGTCTATCAACTTGTTAAATCGCTGACTGCACTAGAATGATTCTAATGTCATGATTTTTTAGCGTACTAATTGTTATCAAAACTATAAATCTCTTGATCAATGCTAATGCGATGATTTATGCTTAGCTTAATACCAACGATTTAATCCACGAATATCACAATTTAATCCAGCTCTGCAGTTCGCGACGAAACACGCTCGATCAATTATTGACATTAAATAATAGGACATAGCAAATTCATCCACATTGAGTGCATGAATCTCGATTATACATCACAATGAATTTGCTATACCTTGTCACCACAATACCTGAAAATAAAAACAATAAGAGGACACTGTGATACGCAGAGTGGGATATTCAAGGCGAGATAGGATAAATCAGGATACTTAAGTACACAGGGTGAACAGAGTTAAACGGATACCATAGCCACCGACAGAATAAATCTGGAAAAAGACATCGATCGACAAAATATACTTTGTACCCACACCCAGTGCTGTACAACAATAAGCCTAAATAAGCTTCAATCGAGCCTTCTCTACGCAACAGCAACAACAGCGAAAATGAGTCGTCCTAAGAAAATGAGAGGACAAAGTTCCACCTCAACGGAGACATTCGATGAAACGAAGAAATCATAAATCGTGCATCGCTTAAAAAGCACGAAAGAATTAAGACTCCATCACTTCGTCGTCAAGCCGTGGTGGAGGAACTTTGCTCAAACGTATAACAAAAAAGGAAAAATGCATATGATTGTTGTGCGAATGTATGAGTCGTTAAGTACCACTGCCACTTGTGTGTTCTCCAGCCTGCCACCATGCCACTACGTAAATGTGAGTGTAAGTGCACGTGTATGTGTGCTACTCGGTCTACAAAAAATCTCGGGACGTTGTGATATACACATTGTAATATATATATATATACACGGGATACATTGAGACTGTTGCACGATATAGAAGGGAGATCGAATGTATTTCCAAGTCACTGTGGTGCTTCTTACCGCACAAATTCATCAGGGAATTAGACTTTCTCCCCTTAAAGTTTTGGTAAGTCTGGTATTTAGGCCTGCCTCTAACTTGTTGCTGAGACTCCTGCACATCTGCAATAACGCAACGTTTGCCTTGTTACACTCAAAACGCCATGTACGATCAAAGAGATAAATAAGTTGCGGGAGAGATGCCTCAATCGTGCACATCTCATTGAGGGAGCGAGCGGGCGCAGGTAAGGTTTGTAGGAACTTAAAAAAGGAGGACTGAATCTAACTATTAGCCATATCCGGGGGTACATCGAGAACTGAAGTGGCCAGTGCAGTTTTTGTGCAGAACAACGTTGCGTTCCAACTGAAAGATGTCCACTACAAGGCGCTACTTAAAGTTAAAGACAAAAATTGAAAAAAAATTGAAAAAAAACAACAGGGAAATCATACCCGCAAAGTGTCGTGACCTTGCTCAGTCGCTCGTAGGGGATAATCAAAGGCTAATGAAATATTCAAACATTCATCACGCAAATTTCTGATAGATTATAGCTGCCCATACCAGTGTGATAACATCCTGCAATGAATCTACTTTCGTCAAGCCAAACGTTTAAGAAACAAACAATCGTACAGAGTCTGCGGCATTCCCGCGCTAAACTGTAAGTAACATCGAACCCACCTCTGGAGGTCTTGTAGGAGCCGCGTCGACCGAGCTGATTCACACTGCGACAAGGCGAAGAACCCCTACCGTCGTCGGGCGAATCTACGGAAGATACTAAAAAAACGGGGTATCTCTATTACAATCAGTTTAAATTCTCACTGCAGGTTTTACACTACTTATAAATATATAGATATATCAAATAATTCTCAGTTTGCTACGAATTATACATCGAGTTACAGATATTGATAAATAAGGTACAGAGCATGCCAAATTGAAAAACGGAAAGAAGTGCAGTGAAATAAATTTTGTTTGTGAAAAAACATATTGTGAATTACACAGATATATTATTTTATCAATTATACACATTTATTCCTCAAAATTAATTTCTCTCCTCGTATAAAAGATTAATATCTTTAGAGAATTAATTGTCATTGTCATTGTTAAATTTGAATTAGCATTTCAATTTTCTTGATCTGTATAATCTTACTGCACAATATTTTATTTCAAGTTCATATCAATTCACAAAGTATTAATGTATCGTACTCTTTCTTTTGTCGTGTACAAAAAATTAATTAGATAATTTATCGCGCAGATATTTCTACGAATCCAGACTTTTTAAGAAAAGAAAATATTTGTAGATGTGTACTGTAAAAGCGCGGAGTGAGAGAGTGTGTGTGGTGCATACCCCTGAGACTGCCGCCCCGATAAAGAGGGCCGGAACAACGTCGGTCATCAAGGTGAGCAGCCGTGAGACTATCCTGCGAACCTCGGTAGTAGTCTCGCCTCATCGTCGGAGAGGTCAGCGACGCTACAGTAAGTGTGTTAGTGCAAAACAATCGGCTCGGTATTTTCTGTACTATTCTAGTTTGATGTCGATATCGCGCGATTGCGGGCTCATCGAGCAATTTACAGTAGCCACTGACGCGGCGATAAACTAGCATAGACAAGAAAATCTGGAGCTCGTGAGCATGTGGTCGGGGTGAAAATTCATAAAAGAAGAAATCAATTGTAACGGAAAAAAAAATACAGCAAGAATATCGCTACGACGAAAGAGAAAACGGCTTTGATCGTAAAAATCTTCACCATGCAATGAATAAATGCAAATTACAACATCAAGGAAACTATTGCTATTATAGGGTATTATAACGGGAAAATGCACTTGCGACACAACAAGTAGTAAAAAGATCCATCTTCTTGGCGATTAATTGGCGAAAATAGAAATTTAATTTTTCTTCCTCGGAGAATATGTTTATATTATTTTTTCTTTTTCTCAAATCTATATATTAAATCAATATATTAATTTTATTTTTCAAGCTGCCAACAATCTCCAAGAAGCATTGATCGTTACAATAGATAATTCGTTTTCTGCAAGTGCAATTTAATGGCAATCTCACCTGTACTTAAATTGGAAGAAGAACCTTTCTTCCCGCGACTAGGTGTAAGAGCCCCGGAATCCAACACTGCGCCAGCGTCTCCGTGAATTGTTTTGGGCCGCGGTCGTGCGGTTGCAGTCTTGTTACGTAATTTTGCTGGATTTATTGCATTCAGAAGCTCCTTGTCAATTACCTTACCCTAAAAACAGCAATAAAAATTACATTATAAATTTATTCCTGTTAATTTAATATCATTAAAAATACCACTTACTTCTCTTTCTGCCTCCTCTATCGCTTTCTTCACCTTATGGTGTTCCAAAATAGCGGCTCGCCGTTGACGTTCCTCCTCTTTCTTGCGAGCTCTCTCCTCCACCTTCAGTTTCTCTTGTTCCCTACGTGCTTGGGCCTCAATTTCCTTTCTTTCCTTCATTTCTTCCTGCCTTTGTCTTCTCTGAAGCGACATCAGCATTATCCTCTCCTTCTTCTTCTCCATTTCGTCCATACAATTCTATAAAGAATTTTAATTAAAACATGTATATATTAAAATTTAGTAAACAAAACTAAAATCAAAAGAAACAAATGTGTAACTATATATAGAATTTATTGTTATTTGATTAGTAAATATTATTATTATATATACCGGATCAGGATTTGTAAGTTGATTCCCAATTACCAGACCAACGCCAGAAGCGTGTCGGCTGTCTGTGCTACTGTCTCGCTGTTTCTCCCTCTGTCGTTCCCTCTCCATTTCCCGTTTAAGATCTCTGTCCCTCATTTCTTGTCTTTGCTGTTCCCTTTCATCGGCTTGCCGAAATCTTTCCCGCTCCAATTCTCGCTGAGTTTCTACTTGTTTCTGCTTTTCTATAGCGATAGCAGGAGATGATTCTGAGTGCATTGTAAAGTCTTCGTGTTCAATATAGGATGACACACTTCGTTCCTTAAGAAAAAAAATGTTGTTTATTTAATAATTGCTTCCTTTTTAAGAATGTACACATAGTAAAATTCTATTCGAAATAAATGAATATAAAACAAAGAGAGAAATATAATAAAATAATTAGAAGAGTAAAATTAAGAAAATTCGTTTATAACTAAAAATCTGCTCACCTTTTTAGGAGACGTTCTTTTCACTCTGAGTGTCGGTTTTGGTTTCTTAGGAGCGTCATTGTCGAAGGAGATATAGAATCCTTTCTCATTCGAATCCGTGGAATCGAGAGGCGTAATATCCGGAGTGACTGAACGCGATGTCTCCCTCAATGACGGATGAGGTTGGAAAGAATTCTGCGATATCGTGGGTCTAGTTGGCGATGGTATTCTGTACGTACGACTACCCGACGTGATGTTCAAGCCGCGAATACCCTGTGCGATATCATCGTCGTTGCCTTCGAAATAAAAAGAAGAGATTAAGAAAAGATGCTGATGATTTTTTTACAGCTTCTTTTACATTAATATAATTTAAAAAACATGTATCAAAAGTGATATTTTTATATACTCGCCAAAGAATTATAAAACAAAGTTTCATTACCAATAAAAGATATATTTTGGGGCTTCATGTCATCGACAGGTGGAGCTGGTACGGGAGTATGTAAAGCTTGCCTCTTCTCCGTCGGACTTTCACATGAGATCGGGATGTGATGTACAGATCTCTTAGGTTCAGGACTTTCACTAATTAACTGACTTATTCGATGAACCTAAGATAGCAAAATATGATCGTATAAAAAAACAAGATAAATATATATTTTATTGTTTTAATAAAATATAATCTTTTCGTATAAATTGTATAGAATCTAAAAAAAGATGATAAAAAACCCAGTCAGTTATGTCTAACAACAGAGAGTGTATATAATATAAAATACACAAGACTCAGAATGAATAAATTCGTATTTGACGTACAGATTTAAAATATCTACAAAACACTATCACGGCACCATTGTCGCAACATTATTTTCTCACATAATTCAATGATCATTTTCTTTCCCAATTTATCAAAAGCGAGACGCAAATGCATAAAAATGTAAAGCCAGCCAAGGCAAACCTTAGGAAAGTAATCGCGTGATGTTGCGACGGCCGAGTTGAGGAAATACATGTTATTTAAATTTACAAAACACTTGAGAAAAGACTAGAGGTGCAAATTTCCGAGCCGAACGCGATCGTCTAGACGCTAAGACTGGCCAGTGTGGGTAGTGTCTGCCATGTTGGGTATCAAGAACAAGCATCTATAAGCGTGCATTACATCATCAACTGGTTCCCATGCATATACGTACTCGCTCGGGGCCAATCCTTTGTATTGAAGTGACCAAATCGAGCTGATGATCGGCGCAAGCATCGCGAACGTTTAGCTATAACTTTTCACTCACACAATAATCGCTGCTGTGGGTGCAGCATTCAATCTCGCCCGTCTTTCTGTCTTTCGTAATAAATTGATACAATCACGTGCGTGTGTGCATTGTATGCAGAAAAGCTATTTAGTATAAATAAATATAAATAAATTTGTGACGAGTGAGTGAACGTGATAAAACGGTATAGTAATAGAAATATTAGGTGTGGGAAAAAGTTCGTGCCGTTTTTCACGTTAGATGTAACGGGAAAAACGCCACGAACTTTTTCCCACACCTAATAATAATATAATTTTCGCTGTGTATCGCTGTGCACGATCATTAATAAGTGTGTAAAAAAACGCAAGAGAGATTTAAAAGAAAAATAAAGTCACGAAGAACACTTACAGTGTTACGATGTTGTGGACTAGCAGATGTGGCTTGTGTTTGGTTGAAAAGCGCCGAAGACGCTGGAAAGACGCTGGCCGGACCGGGGTGGCTCATTTGATTATTACACAGACTATGATCCCCGTTGAGGTACCTTGGTTCCTGAGTGTCGTGCAAAACGAATCCCTTTTGTGGCGTGACCCAAGTCCTCGTTGGATCCGCATACATGCGCATGTCCGGCTGATAAGCTACAAAAAAACACTCAGAAATAATCCACTGAAGCGTATTAAAATTAAAAAAGAGAAATATGACAGCTGTTAATTTTCATTCTCTAAAAGCAAATTCTACAGGCAAGCTTTTTGATTAAAGAAAATTATTTTAAGATTCGTGCAACTTTCAAAAAATTTTTCTATATCATTTATAAAAAAATTTCTAAAAAAATATATATATAATAATAATTATTATTATTATTATATATATATACATATAATATATATATAATAGTAGCCATAGAATATTATTATTAATTTAAATATTAATGTATTTTTTATTAATATCAAATTAAACTATAGATTTCATTGTTTATATTGTACATTTTGTTCTTAACACTTTTGAGATTTCCACGGCTATTTCCTTCAAAGAAGCAATGCAGTTTGTGAATTATTTTCGTGTCTTGATTGAAGTTGAAGACGAATTTCTTTATGCTGAAATTGTGTGTGCTAAAATATTACATAAATCGCGTTTTAATTATGACATTCAGAGAAGCTTGAAGGCATAGAGCGATTTTTTGGGAAAAAAGAGTAAAATAATTTATTCTATATTTATCTTTTATATCGATATCGATATTTCATCCGATATGTACTAAGTGCAGTTAAGGTGTACATAATTTTATTAATAAAAATTGTCAGGAATCGATTTGTAAAATTAAAAGCTCTGTATGAGTCTCCGCAGCTTCATAAAAAAAGAAACCAAAATGATTTAAGACGTAATATTACTTCCAGGAGATAAAATATCAACATGAAAACGTATCTGCATCGTAAATAAAGAGCATATAATTTTATTTATTATGTTTTTAAAAATGAAATTGCAAAGTTAGATAGTACTACAAATCAGGTATAAATGGGCTTGTCACTCTTGTCGATAACATTGTAGTTCATTTTATCAAAATCAGGTCAATATTTATGAAATGTTGGCGTTTAACAAGATTCAATCAAGCTATGAAAATAATCGTAAACCGCGTAGCTTCTTTGAAATTTTATTTTTAATATTTTATTTATTCTAAATTAATTTAATTATGTACCAATAGGTTGAGGACTAAATCGCGAATCCATAGACTGCTGATAACCCACTGCGGCCATTTCATTGGCCAAACTCTGAGTGGGTACCGGTTGACCCCACATTCTCCTCTGCACTTGCGGCTGATCATGCAAGTAGAACTGCGATTGCTGCGAATCTTGCAGCCTAGGCGTTGATGGATTCATTGGTGGTATTCCGTAAGTCTGCAAAATAAAAGTTTGAAAAGAAACAGTTAATATAAATTAATAACATGATGTGTTGCAGAATATATTTCCGACACGCACTTGCATATGCTGCTGACTGAGACTCTGCAGCTGCTGAAGCTGTTGCTGCATCTGTTTCTGATGCTGCGACATCAGGTGCTGCTGTTGAATCTGATTCTGCTGATTTGCCAAACGCTGTATATCCGCTTGAATTTCGCTCAGGCTATTGTTCATACTACAATAAACATTTTGCATGAACGATAGTTTTTGTAATTCGACTGTAATTTTTACAAGCGTGAATACTAACTGTGTTATGGATTGACGATACTGTTCGGGATCCATATTCTCGATATCTGGAGTGCGTCTGGTCTCGATGAATGGCGCATTACCGTCGTGCTCCAGCCACTTATGCTCGACATCCCGTACATCCTCGCTAATTTCCTATATTCATTATCAGAGAAATGGAATGCCTCAGAAAGATATTACGGTACTAAAAATGCGTACTTGTGTATAATACTTCAATATAGAGAAAATAATTCGATATTGTTTAACATTTTGTTTTTAAATATAAAAAAATTACTAATCACATTCATTATAAAATAATTATAAGTTTCGAAATTTTTCCTAATTATGTTGTTTAAAGTGTACACTTATCATTATATATTATATATGATATATTTTGCACAAGAATAAAAAAAATCTACAAAATTAAAATAAGTAAAATAAGTAAAAACGATGTACAAATCTGTGAACTGTGTTTCACTGAGGCCTGGCACTTGCGTTTTACTTTTGCGTAATACGATATAAAATATCTCATCATTTAATATTATTTACGAATATTTACCCGAAATAAATACGAATAAAACATGATGATGATTTAATTTGTCAATTATTACGTTCGTAATAATTGGCGATCCACAAACAAATTCTTGATCCAGTTAATGGCCGGAAACTTGGTGACACTATCTATATATGCAACATTTATCCATCTGTTTGATCAATATCTTATATAACTACGTCAAGTTTTCTTGAATTTCCCCAAGTTCTCGGTACTTTAATTTAAGGTGCACTTTAATTACGGGTATCGAATTTAAATGATTCGCCGCAACAGCCGTAAGTAATAGCGTAATTAGAAGCGGAAACTTAAATTAAATTTTCGTAACACAGCTAATTAGATATCAGTTAGACAAACGTATGTATTGTACATATCAGAATGTAAAATGTTCTGTTAGTAGAAAAGAGAAATCGTATTAAATATTGACTTATATCTAGTAACCGTCACCGACACAGATATAAATGCAAATAAATAAATGTGATATTATTTTCCAGAGAGTGTTTAGTATTGCATCATGCGTACCAGGAGTACGGTATTAACGAATGCTCAAGTGGGTCTGCACATCATAAAATACATCTATCGTAATCATCTTGAAATTGCAAGGTTTCGTTTTCCTCTATTATGTAAAAGAAGCGTCAAGAAGCAAAATAATATAGTCCGTTTTATCAAAAGTAATTTCTACTAAAGGGGTGAATATACAAAGCGGCTGTACATTTTGTAGCATTGTCACGGCCGTTTATAATTTCGTAATTGCTAAACACTGAGAGGGAAGATAATCATTTTTCTTACTGAGTCCTTCCACTACAACAGGGACGAAAGAAAAAGAACGTAATAATCGACGTTCGAAAGCCATTCACATAAGCGCGTAATATAAATAATCTTCTAGAAAAAAACGATAAGTTATTACGGAGTTTCTCGCCTACATTGAAACACTTGCTGGTGATATCGTACCTTGAGCGAGAAGGGTCTCTGTGGTTTTTCTTGAAGGGGTTGTTGGGGTACAGAGGACGTCTCGGAAACGCTCGTCGGAGTCGCCCCGGAAGATCCGGAGGTTACAGGAGTGGGGGGACCGACTGTCTCGGCCGGACTGTCCCCCCCGGACGTTGACGAAGAGGGAGATTTAACCTTACCCTGCAACCAGCCCAACCAGCGTGCCTTGTTAAGTACTCAGAGTCCGCCACCAAATCACCACCAAATCACCAAGGTGCCGAGTGTCTCCCCACGGGCAAAGGTCACGTTACACTCAAGCGCGTTAAGTGCCAAAGCCCATCCAGAGTGGCTCGCAAATCATACTTAATTAAACAACAATTGACTTAAACTAAGAGCGCGCTATCTCATTTGCAATTGTAAATATAATTTAAAAAAATTAATCTTATGTGAACACATAAATATATATAATTAAAATTAAGTATATATAACTTCACATATGTCATATATATTTAAAATTAAGTATATATAATTTCACTCATGTGGCATATCTAGTATTGATACCATAAAAGAATCATAATATGATAGTTATACGCCATTTGACTAATATATTACTAAAAATAATTCAACTTGAAACTTTCTTCTATATTACATACATATAAACTCACTACTCTCTTTCGATGGAAATATGTTCGTAAAATAACATGCAGTGCTTTAATCAAAATCTAAGAATCTTCCTCAAACATTGTTTAAAAATCAATACACATTCACAACTATCAATACTTTGGAAAACGAACATTAAGGAAAAAATGAAAGATAAACTCGCACAAGAACATCTTAATTTAATTGTAACAATATTATTAAAAAAATGAATTATACATGCTCAATTGAAATAGCTGAATGATATTAATTGCTCGAATTCCAAGATATCGATGTCGTTTTCAAAAAAATAACATGTGTTAAATAAAGATTGTACTTAGCAAACGGAAAAAATTCCTGCTTAAACAGAAACGTGATTTAAATAGAAATGTTCAATCTTATTATAATGCAAAAATTTAGCGTCAGAGCATGCGCTTACCATCAAGTACAGCTGAAATGTCAGAAAGAGAATTGTGTTAAGACAACATGGCAACCAAGATTATTTAAGGCGCAAACAAAAAAGAGAGATAAGGTCCTACTATGTACAACCAAAACGATCAAAATGATGATATCTACACGAATATATCTAGATAAAAAAATAAACAAATGAGTTAAAAACAAAATTTGATTGTTACCTAAAACTGAGCAATCATATATATATTATACATTCATGTACCTTTGCCAATAATACTACAAATTCAACTGATATAGATTCATTTATATGTACAAGCAATATTAAACAATCAGGATGTAATTACAGAAAAACATGATATGAAAAACGTAAATAAAAGGTGGAAGAAAAAGAAACTCTGTACTTTCTGAAATACAGTACAGTCTTCATACTATTTGCTCTATACTAAACACCCGTGCCTAGATTCGCAAAGTAGCTGTCACACAGCATGGCAGACCTTAATGTTGTGTCGACAAAATCCACAACATTTCTCGTAATTCGCGTACTGAATTATGTATTCCCGTATTACTCTATATCTTTTATCAAAGAAAAAAATTATTGAAAATTCTAACTATAACAATGATGTATATGTAGAACTGATATGCAGAATATTGATGATAATAATGTTCAGGTCAATGTGTATTATGCAGAATTCTTAAATTATATGAAATACATTTGAAATAATCCCATATGTTTTTACCTTCGTGACCGCTTGCAAGAAAGCAGCCTTTCCCACTTTCTGCCGTTGCTTCGACATAACAACTTCCATCCTTCGCTTCTCGTTCTCTATATGTCGTCGCTTCTCTTCGAGCTTCATTCGTATATTATTCAGCTGTGAGGCCATTATGGTATTACCGCCGTTCTCATCTAACATAGAGTATTTTCAGTTATTCCAAAATTAGATATGAAATTAGATAAAATTAAGTAATATATTCTTAAATGCTACACTCTCTCTTGTTAATAATATACATGAATGTATAGATGTATTTCATAAACGTTATATTTTACAAGTATTATACTAACATTTTTTTCTAATCAACTTGAAACTTTCCAAATGATGAAGTTTCTTCTCACTTTAATAACTTACCAATTGAATGTTGCTCCATCTGCTGCGACTGCTGATTGCTCTGTTGTTGCCACGTGGTTGTGTTCGGCAGAGTGGCAAACGTTGTTTTCTTCTCACTATTCCCATTACTTTGGCCATGTTTCCTGTTCGATTTAGCGTCATCTTGTTCCGTGTATGTGAAATTGATTCCTTTTTCTGAGCTCTGTCTACTCAAATTCGCGAAGCTGGCGAACTTCGTGGGGACATCGCCACCACCACCACTACTACCATCCGTACTACTGTCGTTCTCTACGTTGGAATGTAAGATTTGCCGGAGAGCGACGTTATCTAGGCTGCTGTTGGACGCCTGTCGTCGCAGCCTCATTGGCTCTTCGCTACCGCTGTAACCGTTGTCTGCGATTATGTGCTGCACGCCACTACCGTACACATCTTGGACGCTGGATCGCGCAGGCAACGTTGGTTCGGTGGCGTTACGCTTACCAGTGTGCGCGCCTAGCTCTTTATCCGGATTTCTACCAAAATTGTGTAAATTATCCTGGATAAAAGAAATCACTCGATCATACTGCTTGTCCGCTCGAGATAATCCTTCCGCGCCAAAGTCTTCTTCGTGCGACGACGAATGAAATCACGTCGCTCTGCGCAGCTACATACCTGAGACCCGCCGAAGTTCTCGATAGTCAATTGAGAATCGTCCGTGATACTGTTCCGTCTTGACCGACGTCCGGCATAGGAGCTTCGTCGTTGTTCTTCCCAATTGCTCGGCCGACCAGCGGCTTCAGTTCTAACGGACTTCTCATCGGCTACGGAGCTCAGCGTGGGAATGCCTTTGCCACGATGCACTATGAAACTCTCTTCGCTACCTGCGCGCCTGTAAAAAAAACTAAACTTGATTTCTATCAAATATGTATACGATAAATTTATTTTTATAAGTTGCAATTATATTTGTAAATTAAAAAAAATATAAGACTCGTAATTTAATTAATTAATTTGTAAATAAATGGCCACAATGAGCAATAATAAATATTAAAAAATAAATTAATTTGTTAATTCTGATTTTTATAATTAATATTTATAAAGTATTTTTTGCAAAAATAGAAAATTTATATTTGCAAAGTTTATTAATAAATTCTGTAAGTATGCAGGCATATATATATTTTGCTTTAGAATGCTCTTGAAACGTTAAATATGACAACGCACCTATCATCATACGGATGACTCTCGGCAGTTTGTTGCAAAGATTGCGACTTCTTCACAGTACTGCCTGATGTTGACTTCGTAACTGGAAAGATAATTTAACGATGAATCGATTGCCTGTCTATCATTTTTATTTAATGTATGAAAAGGTTCATTCATCACTCAAATTATATTCAAGTAGAAACAGTAAGATGCTCAACAGATAATAAATTTATACTTTACGTTAAATAAAACTTAGACAACAAATTAATTTAAGGGCACAATGTGAAATTCTCACGTAAATTGTTTTGTATTACCAGCAAAACGAATTCAATGTGAAACTAGTGCACCGACAGAAATGGAACGATAATGCAGAATTTCAACTTGTGCAAGTCCCAAATATTAGAATGTTAACAGAAACGTCTATGTCATATATTTTGAGAGAAAATACGAAGATATACATCGAATCACTATTCTAATAAACTAATATTCTAATTTCTAGTTTTTGTCGTAGTGTCGAACCAATCTGAAAATGAATATAACGTGAAACAAACAGTTCGATACATGATAAACCATAAACCAAATGACACCATAAACGAACCAAGTATGAATACAACGTCGCAACATAATCGTACTAACTAAACATGGAGTGGACCTTAATGAATAACGACGAAGTTCTCATCTTTCTCGTTGACAGTGACTGGCAGCGCACCGACTCAAAATCTCATGCAAAAAAAAACATAAAATGAAGCCAATGATCCAATGCAAGCGGCAAGCAGCCAACAATCGTGTCGCAAAATTATGCGATTTACATGCAGGTCTATTCCCGGGGGAATATATATATATATATCACTCTATGCTCTCACGATCGTGATTGGATGAAATGCAAACAATATGTGATTAGTAACAAGCAGTGCTCCTTGCAACTTATGAACTTCACTAAGAGATTAGTCCAACGGGATCACGTGATTTTTCTTTAGTTAATGTACATAAGAATTATCGATAAAACTCATTGCCTTTCTTTTTTTCCAAATAAAATGTCACGTCAGAACTTTAACGATATAATAGCTTAATTTCTCAATAATGGTTCTTCTTCTTTCCAAAACAATACAAGAAGTAAAATTTATGCATACTTTTATATTCGTGTGATGAAATAATGTTGATCGTACTAAAAGATTGACGAAAACTAAATACTGTTAAATTTTAGAATTTAGTAATACAATAGATCTTAAACTTGATATTAGCAACAATCACAAATATTTTATTATATACACTGTCTATAACAGAATAAGTGTGCGTCGCATTAAATGTGGGTGACCTGATACACCTACATACATGAATGGCAGCGCGATAAGGCGATTAAGTCGTTGATCTCTTCGAGACATTCTAAAAAACGGCAATGTCAGTCCACGGAAACGCGACTCGCAAAGATAGACGACCACCTAGACATGAGATTGATTCTTTGTGTGGTAACGTGTGGATACCTGTGAAACCTGGCGCGGTTACGGAGAGGTTGCTTCTCAGATCAGGTATTGGAGCTATAGACTGTGGCAGGCTTCTCTTATGAGCTACGCCATGACTATTGCGCGGGCAGGCTGCACCCGTCGCCGCGCCGTATCATGTGGTTCATGGACAACCGGAAGTTGACGAAAGAAGAAGGCGAGGATAGCGTTGTCGTGTCAAGCGTCAAGAAGAAGTTACGCCATAGAAATATATGGAAATATTACAGTTGTAGATTAAGTGCTGCGTGTGGAGGTAAGTTCGTAAGTTTGGCTGATATATCATATCTCTTTGCCCGTTGCAGACTTCATTGTTGTTCGCATTCGCAAAAAAGATCAATTGGTATCGAATGGAAATAATATAATTAGTCGCTGCTCTCGGGGAAGGGAATCCGGATCAAGAGGCTGAGATATTGAGTGTGTGTATTGACACTGATAAAAAGCGTGATACCATTACAATTGCAAGCAACATTCCTCATTAATATTCATAATATTGATGATTTATTTATTTAAGTTATTCACGATATATTGAATTAATTTGTACCTCAATATATAATAATTCAATTAATTTGTGTAATTTAGAACAAAATTACATATAATGTACGTTCCCTGCAATAGTAGTAGGTTTTTCATGGAGAAAAGTATAATAAAATAAATAATAGAACGGGTATAAAAGTCCAGTGTACAGCAGCCTCCACCAATCACATTTATCCACCACCAATTTTCATAACTCCTCTCTCTTTCTTTCTTTCTCTCTCTTTCTCTCTCTCTCTCTCTCTCTCTCTCTCTCTCTCTCTCTCTCTCTTTCTCGCTCTCATTGAAGTATAGCTCGAATACCACATATTGTCGCGCAAATCTGCTTCTAATAAACAATCTCATTCCGTATCATAAAATGTTTACGTACCATCTAGATATTGCATCGCCCGCTCCTCACCAGGATAGCGCACGCATTTCGCTGGATGAATCTCCAAGACGTTGTACATATCAGCCAGAAAGACCACTAGATTTTGTTTCATCGACCTAAAAATTATGACAAGAATAATCGAAAGGAAAATACGACAGCTAATAATTATCTTTTCCAAAATCAATACAATATATTATAAAAGATTTGTAAAATATTCACCGCGCGATACAAGTGTAATTTCGAATTTAATTAGATTAACGCACCCTCTCATGTACGTAACGTCATCAGGCTGCATATGAAAAATCGAGTAGGGCAGGCATTTGACGCAGAACGCGTGCACCAGAGAAAGATTGTGCAGTGCGTCCGCTACCGAAGGTCTTTTCGACACCCTAATCTCCATCCAATTGAGTTCGCTAGGACAGTAGAAAGCTACAACAGCCGCCAGGCCGACACCGTCGCATAGAGATTGAAAATCCTTGGCAGCGGGTAATTCAGGCAGCCGCGTCTTGTCGCCACCACCCTCCTCGCTCTGAATCTTGGCAATTAACGCGTGCGACGCGTGATTGATCCAGAGCAAAAGACCCTTCTCATGATCCGACGGTACATCCACCTCGGCTTGAGGATCAAATCGTTGTATCGCCGAGACTACCCGATCTCCCGTCACCACTTCTTTCGCGTACAAGACCATCAGGCCTTCTATCACAGCCATATGCGCGGACTGTAACGAAATAAAGATATTATTAGCATTGATTAAAATAATTTCATATGATCTGTTGTAATAAGACATTTAAGTAATAGGATATTTATGCAGCTTCTTGAAGATATCATGGATAAATTATACTAATATCTTCTAGCAATTTCAAATTGTCACTTCTCGAAGACTTGAAGATGTTCAAATGTCTTGGAGAAGAGGAAACATATAGACTGTGCGCATGTTACATGTGCACTGACAAGCTTACCATCTTAAGTGGTGAATTTTGAATAAGGATCGTTTCGGTGAGCTGAGTATTGTTCTGCTCCGCGACGTAGACACCTTTCCTGGCCAAGGCTTGCAGGATCCCGTAGTGATTCTGATTGTGATAGTTAGGATCCGAGTATATGTTGGCCAGAGCAAGGCAGTAGAGCTCCGCATTGGAAAGCGCGTGTACAATTTGCGGTTTCAAATGCTCTTGTTCCTGTAAACATTAAAATTTATCTCTAAAATTACAAATAATTATACAAATTAAATTCAAAACCACTATGTCCATGTAATTATTTTAGATTTAAATAATTTCGTAAATAATTGCGCGATTATACAATTAAAATTAGATAAATAATCGTACTAAATCTATATATTTTAAAGATTTTTAATACATAAATTATGTTTGACAAATATATATAAAATTTTTTTATAATATTTTTTTACGCATAACAAAAGATTTTTATTCTATAAATTTTTTATGCATCAATAATTATATAATTAACGTTTCCAATAATAAGTGATATTTATAATAATAAATCATTGAAGTATTTTTCTGTCTAGAAAACTTAGCACAGTGAAAGTGCCACAAATGATCGAGTTCAAAGAAAACGAAGGGGAAGAACGACCTCGTCTTCATAATAATCTTTTGTTCGCTTTTTGCGATGACTATTCGTGCCGAAGGATGCGAAAGCATTATTTCAAGTAGCATCCAGTATCCAAGGTAGCCAACAAGATCAGATACTTCGAATCCACCATGAAGACTTCTATAGAAAGCGAATTGAAACAAAAAAGATTGTAGACCGAAGAACGAAAAAGGAAGGATGAAGAAGAAAGAACAAAGAACAATGAAAAAAGAAGTATGAATAATAAAGTATGAATAATAAAAACGCAGAAATACAATATAAATTGAAATTTTATATATGAATAATTACAATAAAAAATGTATTAGATAATTTGTTCATAATAAATTTTACTATAAAATGATAATAAAAAAATAATAAAAGTTTACTTTTCAAAGCTCGTTTATTAAAATAACCTGGTAAAAGCTCCTTATTTTATATATAAAATTCTCATTATTTTCCTATTATATTGCATAATTCATTATCTTATTTTATGTATAGATTTATAATCGTAAGAGCGTAAGATAAAACAAAATATACATAAAAATAGTAAAACTTTGTTTCCTTTTTAAACAAGAAAAATATTTTCTTTTCTAAAGTTTACTTGGACAAAATCAATTTAATTACTTTTAAAATCAAACAATTTCGAAACACTAAGTTCGCATTCAAATAATATTTTATAACATATTACTTTAACGTTGATTCTGTTAGATAAAACAAGCAGCATTAATAGATCAATGTTGAAGCGAGGAATGTTCATTTCGCGCAAGAAAACTACAATATAGAAATATCGAAAAGAAGATCTGTAAAAGTTTTTGTGTGAAATTACTGAGCAAACGATAAAAAATACGCGAAGCAGAGATAATTGAAAGATAGTAACCAGGATTCCTAGCGTACTGTCGGTCTAATAAATATAATTATATTGTCGGTGCGCAAAGAAGCGAACGAGAGAGAAGTACGAAGTAAAAATATTGTCGGCGATTGTTACTCATCTTCGTGCAAAAGTAGTTACATTGCAGTTTATCTTCAGTTTCTTTTCTAAGTCGTTTAATATTTATAAACTGCAGCTATGTAAGTTCGCGTGAACCTGAATGTCTTGTTCGTCTTTATTTCATGAGAATATTTAAGCTTCCTCATTTCACGAATATGTACGTTTACATAATCATAAAAATGCAGAAAGCGCTTTTATGATTTCGAGAAATTTACATAAAGATCGCATATCTTCAAAGCACGGAAATATTTTTCAATCTTTGACTTCAAAAAAAAAAAGATGCTTCTTCTGGGACAAAAATATCTAGACTTTCTTTTGACAAATGGGACAAATATATACATTTACTTTTTTATCAGAAACTCAGAAAAGAGAGAAAACACAAAAGAATATGAAGATATAGTATAAAATATTCTTGTATAATATTTAAATAAAGCAAAAAATTCCACGTTTAAATATTTATAGAAAATAAACAGCTTCATAGAAAATAAAAGCAGCTGATACACTGAGAAAAATTTCTGATTAAAAATGAATAAATTAGAAGATTCTAATTAGTCAGAATTCTGGTTATCAACTAAAATTATAATAAATTCAACCAGAAAATTCTAATTCGTTAATTTTTAATCAGAATTCCAATTAATGCAACCAGACTCTTTTTCTAGTGCACATTTCACAATAAAAAAATATACTAAATTTTAATAAATCATTTGTTTAAATAAT
>Ga0157364_1000620_pt1 | contig 25660 bp, 13 predicted proteins | sample AttsexASBM2_FD_111476 | JGI IMG/M metagenome (GOLD analysis project Ga0157364, IMG submission 111476) | Fungus gardens microbial communities from leaf cutter ant in Ribeirão Preto, State of São Paulo, Brazil - Atta sexdens ASBM2 | ecosystem: Host-associated > Fungi > Mycelium > Unclassified ... | reverse complement strand
TAGTGTATGGTAAACTAGGTAAGTATATTAGAAACATTTAACAAAATTTTGTATCCTCAATTTGCCGCCTAATAAATTTTACTCTATTTTCAGACAATTCTGTTTTGGTTGTCCCAAACAATGAAAAATACATCAATTCCTGCCACATGTGCATCTTAAACAGGAGTCTGATATATTATAGACTCGTCATCCTGATAAAAAGTCTTGACAGGCATAACTCTATAAGGAACTGTTTGGCTTCTACAAAAGCGTCACATTTCAAAACGGGCTTTGTAAGACCGAATATAGGATTCCTTTATTTAATTAAATTTATTCTCCTTGAATAAATTCCAATCTCAATGTCTAGTCTGATCCAGACTAGTCCAGTTTAATTCGATTTTAGTCTTTGTGTTTAGATTTGTTTCCAGAAAAATATCCTTTATCAAGAAAAAGGGTGAATCCTTTATTTTTCTTAAGATTATGTATTACTACTTTAATGTTTGACAAGCAGATAATACATAATAAAATATAGAATAGGAAAAGAATGTTCTCTTTCTTTCTCTCTCTTTTTCTATGGAAATACATTTAATTAGAAGAAATAAAATATTTTTAAGATAATTGTAATAAAAAAATGTTTTTGTAACCATTATAATAAGAGAAATTATTTTTATAATAATTAAGGCGGGAATTTGTAGCACATAAAGAACCAACAATACTCGATATTATAATAGTGAATAATTTTAATAACGATGAAAATTATGTACATATTTACAAGCTTGTAAACACTTATTCGTAATATGACACGTATGTAAGGGTCTTATTATTACTTCGTATGAAACGCTTTTCTACTCGATTAATGGATATAAACTTAATGTTTCGCGCGGATCACGCAGCTGTTACTTTCGCGCCTCAACGAGCCTCACCGCACTCGAAAATGCATTGAAAAATACTTTCGCGTTTATACGAAAAATATATCGAAAGAATATACTTCGAGCGTATCGAATGCTGTGTGTTTGATTCAGAAATAATAATGTAAGCGCCGCATGACTTATATTTTTATCCTGGAAAGAGTAAGAAATGTCCTAATTTTTTATTTAGCATCATCTTTTACAAAAAGAGAAATATATATCAAGATACAATTTTAAATCGCAAATTGAAAATAGATTGTCCTCTTATTTTATACCCCTTTCGAAAGAAATAGTATATAAAAATTTATAGGTAATATAAAAAAAGATGTTAAAAAGAGACCGATTTTCGCTCATAAAAAGGTGTAAATAAAAAGTATATGTGTTTTTTTTTATAGATTTTTATAGACTTCCTAAATAATCTTAATAAAAAGTTCGGGATCGATAGGGAACATTTTGAAAATTGAACATGAATATTCCAAATTTCAATATTCTTGCTTATTTTTCAAGGTGTTGCACGAACTTTTTAATAATTATTTTATTAATTATTTAATCATATTCAGAAGGTAAAAATTTACAAAAAAAAAATACTATTTTTTGCTTACATTCTTTCGGACAAAAGTCGAACCTTTTTTAATATACTCTAAAAAGGGCAAATTTTCGCCTAAAAGGATATAAGTAAAAGAAATAATGTAGATTTTAATTTCAATTTTCAAAATGTTTTCTATCGATCTCGAACTTTTCAATAACATTATCGTATTCAAGAAGTCAAAATCTATAAAACGCTTTTTCTTTTACTTACATCTTTGTGAGCAAAAATCGATCTCTTTTTTTTGTTAAAGAATGCTTCCAAAAAGAGAAAAGAGCAATATGCTTTTTTCTCCTTTATACATTTTCGCATAGAAGACTTATAAAATTTATATATAATAACGAATTCTCAGTTAACTCATCTTCTGTCATTTAGTCGTAGAATAAACTTCTTACTTGGATATATGTTTGGGAAAATACGTAAGAAAATCTGTCATTTTTAAACATATGAAAAATCAGTTCTTTTTACTGCATTCAATTTTTGGCTTTATTGTAAGGCTTCGCTGTTATTTCTTTTCAGGATAAGCCTTGTAGAGTCAATGTTGCGGCGCCAAAAAATCGCCTAGATCTTTATTCTTTTCAGATATGTGTCAATTTTTTCTCGCTTTCTTTTCTCGCGTGAGCAAAAGCGATGGATCTTTTCTATTTTACAAGGGAAGTACACCATTTGTCGCGTTGAAAACGGAATTCCGTCAAATATTTGTGTCGCGTATTTTCCGCCGTGGGAAAACGCTCCGAGCAAGAGGCGCGTTTTCACGCTCAAGTGGGCGAGAAGGAGGAGGAGGAGGAGAAGAAGAAGTAGGAAGGGAATGAGGATGAGAATGGAACATTGTATGAAGCAACGCTCATATCGAGAGAATTTTTTTCTGTCATATAACTTTTTTTATATCAAGTACTCTCGTGGATATGTTCTATAGGCTTTGCTATATCGCGTAATACGAGTTTCAATCACAATAACATTTTTCTTGTTTTTTTTTTGTTTTGTGGTAAGGTAATAACATATAACGCACCGTCCATAATGTACTCGCAATAACTACAAGTTTTTAGTCAAAATACGTTACAGGATCGAAATATATTCTACTGATAATTGCGTATCGATCGAACGCCAACAGTTGATAACACGCAGATGGTGATTTTCTGACCTTTGTGCTATTTTTATATACTTTCGTGTTTCGATAGTTTTGTGTGTGTATATATATATATATAATATACATATGTATGTACAATATATATATATATATATATATATAATATACATGTAACGCACATATCGTTCTCTTACTTCTAAAAATAGCACGGCTTACAAAACGTGATTTTCAAGTTATTATCACGTTAAATAAATATTCCTACCAATCAAAAGTTTAATATTCTTATCAAAATTTAAATATTTTTATCAATCAAAAATTTTTTATAAAGTTATCAATTTAACTTTATGAAAAGTCGTCAAAATTGTTACTTAAGAGTGGTTTTTAAAAAAAGTCGTCAAAATTATTACAGCCTAAAAAGATACTCAATAATTTTTTTTAAGGATTATGAAAATCATGTTAATAGAATGTATTTCTTTTACCAATATTATTTGATTAATTAATAATTTTTATTAAATTGAAAATGATTTTTTCCTAGAAAATTTAATTTTTTAGTGAGAGTGATATATGTATACATAATATATGTGTATGTCTTATGTATGTATATATATTTATGTATGTTATATAATAGTGTACTCTGTTGCGATCAGATTTTCGTTTGCGATTACGCACAAAAGCTTACGATAAAGTCGAATCGATAGCGATGGATAAAGTGACCTTAATAGTGTTCACTAGGTAGCCATAACTAAACGGAAGAAATTTTATTTCAAATTATATTATCCAATAAAGTTGATGAGTAGTATATTATCGATTATACCAGTGAACCATCAGCATTCAGATAAAATTTCTACATAATATTTTGCTTTTTAAAGAAACCCTGCAACTCCATAAAAGTTTGTATAAAAAAGAGGTAAATAAATAAAGAGATAAATAAATTCTGTGAATGTTTAACGAACTTCATTTTTATAAAATTTTGTGTACCATGACAAACAAATAATGCAATGTTTTGCTCAAAGCAGTTCGATGCTTTTTTAAAATTCGATTCACGACAACAATTTAATTCTACCTGGTTTTATATGAATACAAATTTACTGGAATGTCACGTTACTCGTATTCGCGTTATTGATCAACACCTGGTGTAATTCCCTTGCTTCGATGTCTAACCGAGAAAAAATACTGATTCAAGCGGCGTTTGTTGATCGTCATTTGTTCAATGCTGGCTTGAATTATTGTTAATTATGAGAACACGTCGGGGACAAAGCTGAGTGTTTCTCTCCTTAGGCTCGGCCAGCGTGCGCTGTTGGGAACATTTCAATATCGATCGAAAATACGATAGTAATTTCGTACGCATGACATATATCCGATATGAGATTAACTATGCCTTACAATTAATCAGAAGAGGGACGACAGCAACCCGATTAAGCGTTTCGCGTGGTTATTGAGCGGGATTCAACTCAATCGCGTTGCGATGTCTATGACTTACGCGCGGGGTCAGGGGGCCCCGATTTATACATATAACGAAAGGCTCACTTATAAAAGATCCGGAGCAAGTCGCGAGTTAGTTGTTGCAATGTGAAACCTAACTAATCTAATGTTTGATAGAGATTTCCATGTTACAAAAAGTTTTCTTTTTAACACATCTTTTTTTTTGTATATGTAGAATTGTTGTGCCATCATATTATATTGTTCAGGCTCATTTCTATCAAATTTATTTTAATCTCTTTTTATAATTTTTTTTAGAACTACTTAGAAGAAGAAAAAAGAAAATTAAATTGAAATTAAAATTAGGATAACTTTGATCAAATTCTGATTAACGAGCATTATTTTATTAAGTTTAATATGAATAAAACTATTAAATCAATTAATAGAATTATATATAAAAAATATTAATAATAAACTGTATATTAGAGATTTTGTCTAAAGTGATTTTGTCGATTTGAGTTAATTGCTGATTAAGTTAATAATAAAAGCTGATTTAATTGATCAAAGTTACCTTTAAGAGAATCCTAAAATCATTTTATCGATTATTTTTCAAATAAGTATTTTTTAAACTTTTTATATAAGCCAGATTTAAAAATTCTTTTCCATAATTAAATTATAAACGGTAATGTAGTCCAAACCGATCGACTTTATGTCAAAAATGAAAAAAAGTTGAAAAATTACAGTTTTGTTATCGGCTTCTAACATCGACTCGTAATAATATTTGTTTTATATACAAGTTTATACTTCGTATGTATAAAACAATTTTGATTTGGACTAGGGATTACATGAATAAACAATGTTGAGTTTTTAGAATTAAGCTCAGATATTTAATATGAAAAATTAGTTAATCAGAATATTTGTACATGTGTGCATGTGATATTGATGTAATAGTGTGTAATGATGTGTCAGTGACACATAAATTGTATGACCCATATTCTGTCGAATCGTCTTTTATTGATAAAGGCACTTTTAAGCATATAGGTTATGTTACAGATACTATATATATATATTCTTAAAAGCTTTATCAATAAAAGAGGATTCAAAATATGAGCCTAAATTCTACTAAATTGGTAAATACTACATTGATATTGTATATCTATATTCACAAATTTCAGGCATATTGTTCTTTTCTTTTATAGTAAAACTTAGCTTATTTCTACAAGTATAGTATTGTTCATTTAATTTCTATTGCAAATTATAGTTATTTTATACGTACAAAGTATAAAGCTTTTGTATAAAGCAAATATTATTATGAATCGACACTAGAAACCGATAATAAAAAATGTAATTTTGCAATTTTTCCATTTTCCACATGAAATTCAGTCCACATTGCATTATTGTCTGTACTTTAATTGTGAAAAAGGATTTATAATTTTATGTAAATAATAAAAAGATTATTGTATCTGAAAATAATAGCATTTGATTGGTATTACAAACAATGCACGTCCATTCAGAAATGTTTGAAAAAATCGATTTTTCAGAAATCATATTTTTTAGAAATATATGATGTGCTATATGGGCCTGGAATATGTAACTCTGTAAGTTGAAAAATATTTAAATTGCATTTGAAACTTCAAACGAGTTTTCCTCAAAACTATTTTTTCAAAGTTGGTGAGCAAGATATCTCAAGAATCGCTGCACCAATTTATTTCTAACTTTGTGTTTCTTTAAACATTAAAATTTAATCTTTAAATTCATATTTAATCATTAAAAATCGAAAGATTTTTTTTCAATGTGTATTTTTTATTTTATGAACTAAAAGATATCCATTTTTTAAATAAAAATCGGTTAACTTTGAACAATTTCCATTTTGTCAGAATTTAATTTATCTATTGATTGATTAAAGCATAGATAAATTCATATATTAACTAAATCTTTTTGAATTTTTTATTTTTAATGATCGAGTAGCATTGCTCAAAACGCTTTTCACCGAAAAACAACTTTTCAAACATTTGTTATGACTTTGTTATAAATTAATATTTTTGCATAAAAAAATATAAAAATCTTGTCAAGAAAAATTCTTTTAAATACAAAAACTTTTATACAAAATTGTACATACATATATTTAAAAAAAAAATTTACAAAGATTCGATTTTTTTTTTTCGACTTCGTGACTAGGTGTAACCCTTTAAGGGGATTCTAAAGTAAAGTCTAAACACCAACGAGAACGTTGCTGTCCGATAAATTGCGACACATTGATATATCTTTATACTACTACATCAATATCGCACATAAATTTTTATAGAACAATAACGTTTTAGAATTAGTCGTTTAATTGTAAGTTTAATTCTAAGATTTCCACGTTGTCTGTGACACACACAATTTCATAAGTACAGATTGTAAAACTTTTATATCATGCAAATGTTACGATACTATTAGCTCTGACGCCATATTGGACTAAGAAATGATAAAGAAAATGTCAATTTAAGTAATATTTTTCGTTTTCAGTATAAACTCTATCTCACAGATACATGAAAGAAGAAAAAAGTAATTATTATATAAAAATTATTGCGTTTAATTGGTAAAATGAACGACTTTAGGATTTTCTTAAGGAAATGTCTGAAATGCAATAATTTAATATTGTAATTTCTTTTTTCTTTTTTTACAGATTTGAAAATCCTTTTCCAGAATTAAAGTATACACATTAATACATGTCCATGAGATGGAGTTTAAGCTGAAAAAGAAAAAAAAAAATTTTTGTAATGACGTCTAGAGCTATTCTTATCGTGGCAACATTTGCTTCATATAAAAACTTTGCATTCTATCAGACTAGTAGTTTACATGAACAAACAACATCGAGCTTAGAATTAGTCCGAATCCTTATGTAGATACCGGTCTTTTGACACCGAGCTGATTGTTAAAAAGCAGATTATGGAAGTAAAATTTACTCTATCATCCATTTTTCCGTGCTTAGATTTAGATGACTTAATTCGATGAAAATGTGTTACGAAAAGACTATGTATAAAAGAACAATTTTTAGAAAACTTGTAAAATTTAGTTGAAACTTGGCACAAACGTTCCTTAGAGGGTCTAGATACTCATGGTAACATTAAAATTTATGCGATAAAACAGATGACTTTAGGATCCCCTTAATCTACAATAATCTACTTTGATATGCACATCTGCAATCAGTTATGATGCTTTTTCTTAGCAACATTCGATATTCGGGCTATTTTTACCGACCGAAACTTACCGAAGAAATTAATAAAAGATATAAATACATTCACGAGGGACTTTGCATATGTAACCATGTATTGCGGAATATAGTTTCTGATAAGTTGAAATTCTTATTCTCTGTTTCTAAGATTGTGCGCAATCTCTGATACATGAGCTGCGTTTCGTTATTCACTGCGAGTACTGGAAATATATCTCATTTAATATACGTAACGTGAACTATAGATTTTCAGTATTCACAGAATAATGAAACGTAACCATGATTAATAAAATAATCGAAAGAAACGGTAAAAATGGAAACGAGAAAAATTTTTTTGCTGCATATTGCAAAGTAAATTAATTTTTTGTGAGGTTAGATATTTAAAATTATCGAAATCATTAGACGTTAATTATTAATTTCACGAAATAATTTCTCATATGAATAAATCTTCAGTTTTTTTTTGAAGTTGTATATAGATGATTTGTCGATCGATGTATGAGCATAAAAAAATCACTCGCGACTGCTCTTGTGGTTATTATAATTATTAATTCTGTTTTACATAGACAAATCGCTGAGATGCAGGGTGGATGTAGGAAATAGACAATAGCGATTCCAATGAAAGCGTATTCGCAGGGTCCAAGTTGACCCAAGAAGATTATTCGGTTTTGGGAAGATCATCATCCGGCTGTCGCGCGTGAACGCGATCGTTGGATGAATAGAAATGATATGTTGTGAAAATAGAAAAACTTTGTAAAAATCGTAGTAAGAATAACATCGTATCTCGTAAGCGATATACAAAAGACGTCGCCTTCTGTGATGTTTCCCGCTAAAAAGATTTTGGACGATCTAAATGAACGCGCGGGAAGTCGATCAGCCGATCGTTCGTCTTGCGCGCGCATGAGAATACATTTATAGAGCCTAGAACGCACGTTTGTAGGGTAACTATCCCTATGACTGTGTTGTTATTAATGTGTCTTTGTATTTAAATAAGTCATAAAAAAAAGCACGAATAAATAAAAAAAAAGTATTTTTTTTATTAAGTTAAATTATCTATAGTACACGATACCAAAGTTAATATTCTATTTTTTAACTATTAAAATATAGAATAAATATTTATTCGAGAGATATGAGGAATTTATGTGAGTTCAGTGATACAGCAACATTTTAAGTTTGTCCTTTATTAGTGTGCTTTGTATTGGAGTTGAGAACGTTTAATTGCGAGTGTACATTGAAACTGTAAGTATAATTAAAATAATAATTTACGCAATATTAATTTGAACAATTAGATAATTAGATTATATCTATTATCTGTTTTAGTAATTATATAAAATGAGTCAAATGCAGATAAGCATACAATTTGAGGACACGTTAATAGGACACTAATAATAAGGACAAAAACATTTTTTTTTGTTTTTATAAAAATATATTTTTTTAGATTAAAAAAAATTGTAAGAAAACGAAATATTAAAAAACTGATACCTACTGATTTCAAGCAGATAAGACTTAAAACTATAATATTTAATAATTAATTTAGTAATGAATAAGTTAAAGGCACACTAAGAGGGATAACTACCCTAATTGTAGATTTTATCGTACGCCACGACGACGTGTAAATGGACGTGTACACTTATTATATGCATATTTGTATCGCTTTATTTTATGCGAATTAGTAGTAGATAGGGTGAAACCGATCTCTCCTAACGTTTATATGATTAGCAATGTGGAAAAAGAAAAGAAAAGGGAGAAGAAAAAAAAGGAAAAAGAAACGTTCGTCATTATTATCGCGCGACTGCGATCGATGTGATCAGAGCAACGATGAGGATCGTCCATTGGACTGCAACACTTGTGGATCCTGGAACATTAAAGACGAATCTTCGTTAGCTTCTTTCTTTATTATTTTTTTTTTTTTCTGAAAAGTCACTAATTGCCTTTGTTCACAAGAATAAAAATGTCTCGGTTCGGATATAGAGCTTTGACATCTAAATTCTTTTTTGACATTGAAAAATTGGACTGATAAAATTTTTTTAAAAATACTAAAAATTGAAAAATATATTTATACAAAATGCTCAAAAATAAAGATTCATAGATGAAGAGGAAGGGATAAGAATTTAAGCGAAGGATAAGTAAATATGAAAAAGTAATTATCAGGAGGATATAGAAGGATACGAGAATAAGGAAAAATGTTAATGCTAACTTACATAAAAACTGTGTAATACTTGAGTACTTAAATGTGATATTAATGTAAATTAGTCTGATTAGAAAACTGATACTTAGAATACAAAAGATGAAAAAAGACTATAGGTTTAGATAATAGTAGAATAAGATTTAATTATTAGTTTTTAATTAGCTATTAATTGCCATAAATAATATTACAAGATATTAATTACGTAGAGATTAAGAGAAGAAATTGTAAATTAAACCTCTTCTTGACATATAAACTGAAGTAGTAAATATTCTATTCTATTCTAATATAGTTGTTGACGATGTACTCGCATAAGACAGAATCTCTACTCGCTGAGGATTGTAGCGAATTTGCGATGTGCATCCTTTAAACGGCTAATTTGGACGCCGAACTATATCCCACGTATTCATTTCGTGGAGCCCGAGGCTCGTTCTTGCCGTAATTTAATTCGGGATTTGAATACAGTGTGGCTGTAATTAATCAGTTTTTATTGCGAGACCCGGGCAATAGCACTATGGCGGATTAAAGCATCGAGTAATTAGTTCCCGTTGTGATTAATGCCGCATGTACGGCCACAAGGATTCGTTTCAATACTTAGGGCTTTAATCCGATAACTCCTCATTACTTGTGACCAGGCTTTTCGATATCCAAAAATGAATTTCCCTCGCGTAATATTATATAAATGTCGTCGTGTTTTAAAATGCCGTTTACTAGGAAACAAATAACTTCCAATTAACTTGAACCTTAAAGATACAATTGATATTTTGATATAGTAAATGAAAAACTTTGCTTATTTTATTAGATATGGACCATCCAGGTAGAGACAACAAATTATACATCAAACATAAAGAGTAGATTAAAACTGTATAAAAATCAACAGTTGAAATAACTGCAGAGCAGTGTTAGGATCAATGTAATGTGTGAGGTACATTAATTTTATGTCAGAAATTGGAAATAATTTGATACTTCTAACCGTTACCGTTACAGTTACTTTTTTGACAACGAATTGGTAACGGAATTACCTTTCTTTGACGAATTTTATGGTTATATTTTATATTTATTTATAACATAATTTTTTTATATTTTGATTGTAATTTTTTATATTTCAATCTTTGAGCGGAAATCATAATTTATTCTTAGTTCAATATCATTTTATATAATACCTCAAGATGTTAATAGGACTGTGTGACTAGTTTATGACGTCTTAAAAATGCCGTAAACCAATATCACAGAGTTGTATTAACTTAAGAACAACTTTATTAGGAATATTTTAAATTTGACAGAAGTAATGTCATTTATTACAAAATTTAATTTAATTAAATTAGGAATACTTTAAATTTGACAGAAGTGACTTATTACAAAATTTATGTGAAAAATATCACCTCAATTAAATTATGTTTCAAAAATGAAAATCTAATCGGTGCGTGATTTGTAGAATTAGATATGCATATGTATATAAATTCACTTTAAAATATTATTATGTACAACAAGCTCTAACTCGGACCGAAAAAGCATTTTCCTTCTTAGATGTGTTTTCACGTATCGATCTATAGTATCTTATTATTATTTATTACTTTTATTAATATTTAAATAAAAAATATTGTAAAATTTTTTTAGATTAATCTTATTTCAGTAAAAAAATAATAGAAAAGTAATAAATCGACTACTTTTAAGTAATAGTAAACGATAACAAATTACTTTTGAGAATCTGTAACTAGTAAAAAAAACTTTCCAATTCCTGCAACTGGTGGTCTTATTATATAGTTAAAATACTTGTAGATTTTTCTTTTTCTCCAAGATTATTACAATATTCAGGATAGTTTTTAATAGTGTCATCACAATTAATGACTGCATATATGAAAATGATGCCTGTACCGTAGGTTGCATAAATTCGCCATCAACGAGCATTCATTAAAAATATGTAGATAAATTTGGGTAAATGGTTCAAGTTGTAAAATATTACCGACGAAAATTAATAAAGTCTTTTAATACAGTAGATTAATTAACACGTTACACATGTGTATGCACAATTACGAAATTATCTATTATACGATCGGAGTAAAAAATCTTTTATATTAGCCGTAAAAAAAAGGGCTAAACAAAATACGCCATAATATTTTGGCATTCGCTCCTCAGTATATCGAATCCGACAGCGGAATAATCTTACGAGTTTCAAGTGTTATTTTGAGGATTTATAACCCTCCTTTCTGCGTAGAGTTTGACCTAAGTGAATTTTTTGTCGTCCGCACCCCCTGCTCGTAATCGATAATTTATCGTAATTGCAGGCTTCAGAGATTTGAAGGGGTTTAAAAAATCGCGAGGGTGCGAAAGCGCTTCTAGAGAGAAAGAGGGGCGCGTTACGAGAGAAAATTGTAAGTGACACGAAAAGTAACAGCGGGAGAGGGAAATAACTTTCTAATTGAACGTATAACGTTTTATCCTCCGTAACGAAACTACAGAACTAGCTACGATTCCGCTAATTACGATTATACCAATAATCAACGTCGGTGCAACTGGACCTTAATGATTTTAACTTGCACTACCAACTTTTAGACAAGGTAAAAGTTGAATTCAATATTCAGGTTAATCGATAAAATGAAGGAAACGTTGCACAATTGTGGTATTGGTATAGGTAGGAAAGTAATGGATGATATTCGAGGAGAAGCTTACCGTTCGTCAAATCCTCGCGAGTATGGCTCTGTGCCCGGGTCTCGCGACTCTCCATTATAGGCGTTTTCAGAATGCTCTCGTCGCCCTCCACGCTCTCTTCGTTGCTCTGTAGATAGACCGTGGCTATTGTGGCCAAGCACTTTAGCTTCATGTCGCCTCGCCTGAAATGCTTGTTCGCGACGCGGAATTTCAGACCGAGTCTCGCGGTCTCCAGGCCATTCCCTTCGTTGACAACATTGGGCCCTATCAGGTAGTCGGTGTTAACCTGAAAGCGTGATGCGTTTTTACAACGATCCGTGTGAAGACTATTTTTAAAGTGACATCGTGACATCGTGACAGTTCGCACTCAGAAAAAAACAACTAACCGTACAAGTTTTATATTATGTAGAATTAATGTTTTCAATGTGTACATTATAAACATGTGAAACTTGTACAGTTATATTTATATAATTGCATTTACTATTCTTTTTCTCTCAGTGCGCGTGATCGATTGTTGCGATGAACGTCCCGCGCGGGGCAGAGGATTGGGATTGAGCAATTAGATAGATTTTTATTTAGAACGTAGACTCGCGATCCGGGTTACGCAGCATCGACGGCACCAATTAGGCGGGAGATGGAAAACAGATACGCGATTCTGTAGAATGCAATTTGAAAACAATTAAGAACGAGAGATTGCGCTCTTTTGATCCCGGATGCAAATTTTTTTCGTGAAACCAATTACGTGAAATTGCATGAAGCACCGAAGCAAGATTCTAATTATTGCACGATAATGATAATAACATTCATCAGCAACGCGTGCGCGCGCGCTGTACGTGCAGGCAAAGTTATTTTAAAGTTAATCTTTAATTCGGTTAAGCTATGCGTCCGCAGGGCGGAAAATTTCGCTGGAATATAACGCGGTAACGAATTTTCTAAAAAAAAAAAAGACCCGGAGAGTTCCGTAAATATTAACGACACATAAACGGGATCGAATAAATGGAAAATACATAAATGTTATGGATTTGAAATCGATATTCAATGTTGACACGAGAGACAGTCGACGTTTCAACTTTAATTGGGGACGCTGACTGGTATTTTATCAAAATAAATTTTAAATTAGAACATTATCGGAGAATATTTTTCGAGATTAACGCAAATGGACACGCGCGCGACGCGCATACACGTCTTTGTGATGAAAACAGAGCGGAACAAAGCTTTGATTTATTTAACAAATTGCATATACGGCAACTTCGTTGTGCTTCATTTTTCTCTTTTTCCTCTCCTCTCTCTCTTTCTCTTCATCTCTCTTTCTTTTTAAATACACATTTCATCGCGTCGGTTGAAAAAGTTTAGTGAAGCGTGAAACAAAGGTTATAATTATTTCGTCGACAGTTTAAGTGTCTCACTTACCGGCTCGTCGTTGATGAACCAAGACAATAGCGCAGGTGGTTTAGAAGGTGCCGACGTGCAGTTCATGTGAACGACATCGCCGACTTGATACTTGGAACGACCACCGGTTATCTGCGGTCCTTCGTTAGGTAGAACTGAAACGTTGCCATGACCCTTTCTAGTGCTATTGTCACTACCCTCGGATTAGATTCTCCTTATCTCACCGCGCGCATTTACTGTACGTATTCATTTATCTGGTTTCGTTTCTCGCTTTAAATTACGTTAAAATAATCACCGTCGCTCTAATGCAGTTTACTTAAGAATAAAAATTTTCTCTGTCTATTTTAGATTATTCGAAGATTTCGATCTTCTGTTTATCGATAACATCGATATTTGAATACAATCGCGGGACTTAAAAAGAATTGCTTTCAAGTCTTTTCAGAATTTTCAGTACAATCTCAGCTTAATCGTACATGTTCGCTCTTATTTTCCATGACAATACTTACCAACTACAGTCATGTCCCCGTGATCAGAGACCGTCTCAAAGGCGGGTGCTTCGCCCGACACCTCGCATCGATATCTCCCCGAGCTCGTCAGATTCACGTTGTTCAAGACAACCGAACTCTCAGTGGACTCGTCCCTCTGAATGCAAATTCGCGATTACAAGCTGCTCCCGATCGAGTGTGACGCGGGGCCTGCGCGATGCACGCAATGAACTAACCAGATTCTATCAGATTCGAACAAAAAGCTTCTCGCCGTGAGAGATATACAAAGTGCATTGTGCCTCTAGTTTAAACGCAAATAAAAAAAGAGAAGTTAAAAAAACTGTAATAAATGAAAAAATTGACCGAGAAATGATCAAGAAGAAATAATAAACGAACGAGGTTATATTCAAAGCGGATCTTGGTATTTACAATAATATTTTTGCGTGAATCTTTCAATTTCTAGTTCGAATAATAGTTGTGCGCTCGATATTTTTCACAATGAATTGTTTACTTCATTTTGAAAACGCTTTCCTAGTCTTTAGTGTCATCAAGGTGTTGTCAATATAATGCCTTTGCGAATCAATATTATCATCAAAATCATATTATAAAAGACGTCAAAATAAAGTTAGTCCTAAAAATAGTCATAGGATCAATGGACATATTTATGACGAGAAATACATGATATGTTATGTAAGTTAAGATAGGTTATTTTTCTGTGGAATAAGTAATATGTTTAAAATCTTTCCGAAGAATTATAGCATAAGATAACCCGGACTTTATATGTTCTGATAGTACCCACTATGCTCTACTTGCTGTTTGTGTGTAATTACACAGTGACCTCAACAGCAAGAGTAAGTCGTGCTGACTCAATTGTATCAGTTTATTGCTCAGTTTGTTTATTCTGTTATTGTCAGTAAAACAAAATGTAAAACGTCGTGGTCGTAATATAATATCTCGTAAATAACTAATTTTATAACTATCAAGAAAAGATTATTAATTTCTGTGATTCATTTTATTGTAGTTCTGTATTTATACTTTACAACATTGTATTTCATTTACATTTTTGCCATAACGTTTTGGTTAAGAGAGAGAAAAATAAAACCAATACGCCAATTTAAATATGCTGAATTTGCACACATTCTTGTAACGTTTTTTGATACTTTCATTATTCCCATTCATGAAATTTAATTCATGCTAAATATTGTGTAAGATAAGTAGATAATTAAATAAGTTGCAGATAGCTCAATTGTTTTGAAAATAGTACTTTGTTATATATTTTTGCATATCAATCAACATATCGATATGTCAATATATGAACATGTCAATCATATATCAATCAACATATCAATATGTTAGTAAACTTATAAAAGTAACATTGGATTATTTCATTTTTCATTTTTAAACTTTTTTTTTTTTTTTAAATAAAAAAGAGGGAAATATATTTTTTTCTTAAAATATTCACATCTATGTAAATATTTTAAAATGTTCTTTATGTTCAGAAATGTTTTCTTTTTTAAATTTAACCATTATTTACTATTTTGGACTTAGTAAAAAATGAGAAAAAAATCGCAAAACTTAGATAGACTATATAAGGTTTGATCTAAAAATTTTTCGCTGTACACGATGTCATTGACAAAATTTGAGTAGAGTAAAATTTTGAGTAATTTGAGATGAAATAGGCAAAAAGTGGCGTAAATAACTGTATACTTATTTACTCGAAATTATAGCCTAATAACAAAGATAGCAATTAATAATGTTATCCGTTACTTATTTATTATAAATATAACTTAAATGACATTAAATCGTCATATAATGATAATATCTTACTATTTGGGTTATTAACATCTCTGTATTATTAAATTGTTTGTCAATTTAATTTCTGATATTATATTTCAGCTTTAATTTAGAATTATGTTTCACTCCGTTTCAAGACCAATAAATAATAATCGACGCGAACGCGCGCTCGAATTGGAAATTGAGATCCACGGATATATTATAAGCATAAGATCCGCTTTGATTGAATATAGTCTCTTTTACTTATTTACGTTTAAAAAAAAACTATTACATTTTCTTTCACGTTCGAGCATCACGTAGCTTATTCATTCGTTAATCTCAATTAAATATTAAAGTGATTAAATAAATATTGTGTCTACTAGAGATGCTTAAATTTAACGGAAGGATCGATACTTTTATCCGTCTATTATTCTCGATAGCGTTTGAATATTTAAACTAATAAGTATAGTAGGTATGTCAAATACTCCAATTAATATAAACGCCAGAATATTACAGTCAGTTTTCAACAACTATCCTCTTACGAAGCGAGAACACTCGCTATCGTGCGGAGAAGGTCAGGACTCCATTCGGCGTTATTCTAAGCATCCCTAGTAGGTACTCGCAAACTCGCACTCACGTTTACGTTTACGCCAGGCACCGGGAACGTTAGCACCATGGGCGCGTCTCTGGGTGTATAGCGATAAAATTCGTGGCCGTCCTTGTACCACTTCACGGAGTACAATAGCTCTTTGTCCAAGTTAAAGTTGCACTGCATGCGCACCGTCTCATTCAGCACGACGTGCTCCGGTATCTGCAGGGACGTCATGCGTAGGGCGACGACGACGACGACGACGCCTGTAAAAGATTTCAGATTGCGGTTGCGGGAGGATTGCGCAGCGCGCAAGTGGACCCTATGGGATCTAGAGTCTCACCCCCATAGAGTTTCAACCCGCACAGCTGTAGTTGCAGCTGTCTGGAAAACTTTGCGAACTCACGTGGGACCACGACGAGGAGGGGAGAGGGGAGAGAGAGAGAGAGAGAGAGAGAGAGAGAGAGAGAGAGAGAGAGAGAGCTTCTGTGAGCTTTTTGCTACGATCGTGAGTTACTTCGTTATTCCGAGTTACAATTTCAATCTTCAACATTGCACACGACGCGCGATCAGTTGGATGATAATATTTGTATGCGTAATGAGTGCAAAGTTTGCCAACAGTGAGTCACATGTGATTCATTGTAACAAGCGCTTTTTGAATCATACAATGTGATTCATACTCTCTGCGTATGATTAATAAGAATAATATATACCCTCTGGAATCACTTGTGTTATTTGGAAATTAAAAGGCACAAGAATAAATAATATCACACATGAAAAATGTATATCTTCACAGATTCATTTTCGTTATATATTTTCTTTGTATTTATCGTTCTCTATATTTACGAATATAATTTATATTCCTACAAGGTGTAGGAGATACAGCTGAAATGAATTGAATCTAATAGAACGAGTTCTTCCTAGACTCGTGATTGCATGTCGAAGAACTGGAAATCGCCATGACTCCGATATCGACTTCGGAGAATAATTGATAATCGAAGAACCACGTCGAAAGCGAGTTCACGTATGTTGTTTTAAAATTGCAATGGTCTTCGAGATATTGGAATTTCCTTGACAATACAGTTCCCCGTGCGTGTTTCTTAAGATGTAGCTTTAAGCATGCGGACACAAATGCACAGCATATACGTGTCTATTAAATGACTTGGAGAAGAAGACATAGGTGATGACAAATATAAAAGTCACAAATGTATGCGAGTTTTATATATGTATAATTTAATTATGTACGTTAATTATGTACATAATTAAATGATGAAAATTTTTTTCACCTTTTCAGGGAAACTTAATTTTTTTATATTATTTAAGTATTAAGATCTACCTTGGATTGGTAAGATCTTTCTGTTACTTATTGTATGTTTACATCGTCTCACAATGACACTTTGTCAATTTTTTGAGTTGTGTCACTCTTTTAAAGTAAGGGAATAATATAAAACTTGTATACTATTATAATTTTTTAAAATTATGAATAGATATTTTGAAAACAATTGAGACCAATTGAGTACCGTTCTGCTCTTAAAAAAACTTGTGAGATAGGTGCCCGTGAAAGCTCGGTAATGGGCGTCATTTTTTTGCTGAGAGCGGATATTCAAAATCGAGCGACACAAATGATTCCCGTTTACACAGTGAGGATTAAAAAGCGACATCGAATTTTTAGATCCGGCTTACTCAAATCTATTATTTATAGTGTGATGTTTTCATCTCTCTAATGTTTTTTAATATTGTTGACAGTGTAATTTATGTATGCGAACGACCCTCATTTGGTCTGTAATTGTCCAACTAGCAATATAGCATGTCATGTAAGTTTTCTTGTGCTTTAATTATTATTTATTAAGTAATCACCCAAAAATTATTTTCTCTAGTAAGTCTGGAAATTTGATGATAACTGTGTGGATGAAGAAGTTGATAGTCAGTCTTATACACGCGTTTCACTGTTAGATTGTAGATTGTATTAAAAACATCAATATTGAACGTAATGTACATTAATAATTTTGTCGTAAGATCATCTCTATAGATAGATTTGATAATGATCATCTTTTAATGGTTTAATGAATTATTACACTGAAGAGAATCGAAACGTATGGAATATTATATTGGATACATGTTATGGGTAATTATATTCGAATAAAGTCGAATACATCAATGTCAGCTTTTATTGGCATTTCTCATTTATTGATTTATTTTGTCAAAGCCTATAATCTCTCAACTTGTTGAATAATTATAATAAGTAATTTTAAAATAGTTTCTTCAATATTATTAAAATTAATAATATTATAGTGTTAGAATTAATGTACATATATCATAAAGTCGAATAATATTTTATATTTGTTGCAATAATGTATGTTAATTCTACATACAAAACTTATTATCACTTGTATAGTTGCTAATGTTGCTATTACTATTGTCTTTCTCTTTTGTAAGTGCAGACTGGTGATCTTTCAGTCATAAACAGCAGCATTCTAGTTGAAAAGCGTATTGGTTTTTTTATTTAATTGAAAAATTTTCCATTTCTAGATAGATATATCTTGCTCACGGCCGATTTTTCACAAATTTTAATTGAAAAGGAGTTTAATTTGAAGCACAATTGTCAAGATACATAGCATCAGCAAATTGAAAGCTGGTAATAGTCTGGCTTTTGCGAGTCAATTTTCGCAAAGAAAAAAATCGACCGCGAGTTTACCGAAATTTTTTGGAGGGAGAAAATGTCCGGATCAGTCCGTGTGTACAAAGTTTGTTGCAACCGCGAATTGCAAACATCCAAGCTTTCCGTGCCGTAATTGTGGTCGAACGCAGTAATGAAGTAAAGCGCGCGAGATGCGTTTATCGAAATTCTTTTTGCACACGCACACGTGCCTTTTAATCATGCTGAGCGCTTTTGTAAAATAATATGATCAGAGTAGGAAAAGAGGGACGAGTCATGATGCCTCGCCTTCATAAACACAACGTGATCATTAATTAGTTTTCCCCGTGTCATTAATTAGTTTTTCCTTCGCGCTGGGAGAAATCGGGACTCGATGATTACGTTAATCGCGTCAATGTTCGCTGTGTTTAAAATTCTGACGATGATGTATCTTAAATTAAGTCCGCTAATGAGTGGACCAATGGATGGGATGAGATTGCCCGTTTATATTATCGGCTCTTATCGTGGCTATTCGTGCGCGCGTTGCGCACGCGTTGTCATTGATTCGATAAGCATCACGCAACGTGACGTATCACGCGTTCTGGCATCGCTATTAGAACCGCCTGAACGCGAATACTCTTATTAAGGGTAATTAATTTTTTTTCTTTCATGTCTCGTTCAATGGTCCTTGTCAGGGACTCGTGTAATGCGTGTAAAACCATATCCAGATCAAACGAACGAGCGCGATCAAACACGAACGTTTGCTTTAACGTGAGCGACCGTACCTAGTGATACCGTTTGCAACTCACACGAATTGTTTGAATTTTTTTTTTTTGCGTTTCGGAACAAATATTTCTTCAACGAGAATCAAATTTATGTCGAGATACATTCCGCTGAAAGTGGAAGCTGACAATGAATCGCGTGTTTTTAAAATAAAATCCTTTTTATCGCCATTATCTAAATATTTTAAATTAATTTAAAATTTCATTGAATAGATATCGTTATTCTTTTTACTTTAAATTTGATCATTTGCTATTGAAAGAATTAGGAAGGAATGAGTCACTCGTATATGTACATACATCAATACGCCCGACATTTGTTTCGTTTCGCGAACATGTGTACTTACGAGAGAGTGTTGGGAGAAAATCTGGAAAAATATCGGGAAAATATCCCCACGTCTGACCGCATTGGGGTAAACCGGAGTCGAATTTCCAAGCGCACCAGGTGTAAGTTTCCCTGTTGCAATCTTGTCTCGCACCTGATACGCCTCACGATTTTTTGCTTCCATTGTGTCCTGACTGGCGGAAAAGATTGCGAGTCTTATTTATCGGTCATGACATTGTCAAGTTTGGGTAGCTAAGGGAACGTGCAATGAGGACCTTTTCTATCGTTTTCTCGCGTTTCTCTCATTATATCTCTCTTCTGCCTTCTGTTATGCTTTGTATTTCGAAGGCGTAAAGCGTGACAAGATTAACGAGATAAAGGGATCTGAAAAGGCGTTTTATTTCTCGCCATTTCGTTTATACCACGAGCGAGATGATGGTGTTAGGTGGCGGAATAGAATGCGACCGTATATTGTACACACCGTGAACAAACTTTAGTATCGCGGATTCCTCGAATATCTAGGAAGGCATTACGCATTAAATTTCAACAAGTAACGTTTAATTTCTTAATATCTTTGTTCAGTTAAATCTTCTCAGATATTTTGAAATATGCACTAGCATGTATGAAACATTTAATTGAGAATCTCAAATGTATATATATATATATCTTGAAGTAATATCTCCTGCAGTAATTCGATTATGTTTCATTTGTTATTCCTTTCTTATTTTAACTCGGCACAAATGTAAAAATTCTCACTATTAATAAGTTACCTCGAATTAATATTATTATGTAAAAAGGATTTAATTAAAAGGTTTTTATAATTAAAACTTTCTGTTTGAAAAAGAATGAGAAGAATTAAAAGTCGAATTCTATAATTAAATGCCTTAACTTCCGCAATTAATAGACAATGTTGAAGGTATGGATAATGATAACGGAGCATCGAGTATTGATTCACAATTATTATTTGAACTTCTTCCACGTATTTGTCAATATTTGCGCATTCTGCATATTGTTTACAAAGCTGTTTGCGAAAACAAAATATAGTATTGCGAAACGACGACGGCGAGCTATTTTTGAAATAATAAAACGTAATGAGAAATGTTTTGAAAAACAGCATTACCATAATTTAATTATTTATTTGTCAAACGTCGATCCCTTTAATGATAATGAGCCCTCCGGGCTTAAGAGTTGCAAAGATCGCAAACGTGTCGCATGCACGTTATTGATGCGAGATATGTTTATTTTTTTCTCTCTTTCTGCCATCGAGACAATTTCGAATCGCAGATCGGGCAATTACCAAGCGTATGAATATTTAATCGAGCCTTCGGTGACCGGTTGTGCTGAATGCAGTTCACTGTATAATCCTGGACGTCAAAATATACACCCCGTCGGTGTGCGCGATCAGCAGAGGGTTAAAATGTTCGCGCGCCTGCGACGAAGTGAATATTTATGGCTTGCGCGCGTATACACGGTCAAAGCATTGTTCTTCATTACTTTTGCGCATGAAATTCATGTCTGGTCATGAGAACTGTACATTAAGGACTTGAAGAAACCAGTGCAATCTTCTTTTTAATTAGTTAAGAGATACGGTTGTATACTTTACGCAAATTAATGGTCAGAATTCTTTTTTCTTCTTCCCTCATAGTTTCCTCGAATAGTCTGCAGAAAATCCGTAGTATTCGTTATTCGCTGTCGTCCGCAAATTGATACGGATGCGAGCCGCGGATAAGTTAAAAGAATACGAAGGACTGTCGGCGAGAAGAGATTTATTGGATCGACCATCTAGTCGTGTATTTTTTCGTCGGAGCGTGAAAAAATCGTTACTCAACGGAGCGTTACCTTCTCGAGAAATGGCTCAAGTTAAAGCACCGACGGATCCACGGGTATATACGGGAAGAAATATTGTAGGGAACTGTGTACCGCGAGAACTTACCGGTCCTTATTTCATAGCAAGGGCCAAGGTTACAGTAGATTTTTCATGTAACCGTCGTTAGACGAGTACCTCTAAATCTTTTCATAACTTGGTAATCTCAATATCAACCCTAATTGGTAGTCGTGAATTTAGTACCTAGACCGAGACATTTTTTTCAATTACGCACCAAATCTCTAGATAGCTTTTAGAAAGCAGCTTCTGATGATATTTTCATGATTTGCTAGGTTTCTTAATAAAACTTTGTAAACACATTTCATAAAATATTGTGTTACTTTACATCTTATTTCTAAGCATGATTTATAAATTTTTCATGAGCCATACATCCCCACACCTATGGGATACGGCAAAAATGCAAAGGTTTTAAAAAGTCATTTTTTTTTTTTAATATTAAAATTAATATTGCGTGTTTCTAATTCTTTTTTTTAGCAGTAGATATAAAGTTTAGCAGTAGGTATAAAGTTTTTATTGGCACAGTACATTTATATATAATTAATAATACTGCTAAATAAATTTTTGATAGGTGTGATATATATGTATATACATCGGAGTCATCCTAAAGTTGCGAACTGTCGAAAAATAATTTTAAACAGAAATTTATAATAAATAAATTTTTTGAATAGACAAATATATCAGGTATATATCAGTTGAAAGAAATATTAGTTAAAAATTTAGTGCTAGATACTATTGGAAACAATATTCTCGTAAAAATTAAATACAAATCTTTGATTGAGAAAAACTTGTTGACAGAAGCCAAAAATTTTGTTTTTATTATCAAAGCCTAATCTCTTTAGATTTTGATAACAAAAACAAAATTTTTTCCTTTTGTCGACCAGCTTTGAGAAATAAAAAAATATAAAAGAAAAAAGTTTTTTTCCAGTTTCAGTGAAAATATGTAATTATAAATTGAAGGACATTATACATGCAAATTGTATTCATATTTTATTCTTTATATTATGAAATTTCCGTAAATAAAGAATATACTGAAATTTTTGAGCGATAATGTACATAATCTTATTCCTCGGATTTGAACCTTCAAAATGAAAAAAAGTAATTTAATTACGTTAACTTTAGGCAAAGGTACATTAATTTAAAGTTTTGTCAGGTAAATTAGACCCATGAATACTAGTTAAGAAAATTTCGGAGCAAACACCAATTAGGGTTAAGTTGCAAATTCAAATTCCATTAAAATATGATGAGCTCTTATGAGATAAAAAAAAAGTTTAAAGTTTAAAGCAAAATTGATTTTAAAAAATCTCATTGTTGACATGAGTGAAAGTTTAATTTGCTTATTTTAAAGCACATGGTCTTTTGACACATCCCCTAAATTGCTCTTATTAAATATAGTATATAAATAGAGATATCTGATCGTGTTGTCCGTTCGCGTGTTCGATCGTGTTTCACGTATTTTTCTCGTATGCCTTTTGTACCACGATCTTGTCGAGATCGTGTTTGGGTCGCATTTGAAAATCACTTTGTAGATATCGCTCGCGCCGGATAGCGCGATGAATGAAAAAAGAGTTGGTGGGAAATAAAAACCGCTCACGAATGTCCGATCGAGCATAGCCGATAAAATGCCTTGCGAGATAAATTAGCCCGCGCCCGTATAAATATTCCTTTCAACTGGCGGAAATAAGCTGCTGCGATAAATTCAATACCGGTGGCCTCCGGTGCTATTCCCGATGCTGCCGCCGTTGTTGCTGCTGCTACTGTTGCTGTTGCTGCTGCTCCTTGAACCCGATAATTGATCCTCGCCGTATGTTGCCTTGTTATTTTCCTAAAGCACCGCGAGCCGATAACGCGGAGTGAAATATGCGCGATGGCCTCGGTCGATTTTACCGGTTAATATCTGCACCCCTGAATTTAAATCTTTACGCTCGATGCGAAATGATAGAGCGAAAAACGAGAAATCGGTTATCGCGCGTCGGTGACACAGAAACATTTTTGCGTATAATAACGGATGGATGGATGTATGTACGTGACGCTATGCTAATTGTCATCGTGACCGGTGAAATATCACGATGTCAAAATAATACGCTCGCGCGTTGATACGTCGTGCGACTTCAACAGAGATGCTCCTCCTGCCGTTTGACAATTTTTTTATTTCTCAATGGATAGAGCAATTATACACTATTGTTGATTCGCTATCAATAGCTTTTATTTAACTCTCGAATGCGTCACGTTGTTGATTGGCAACAAAGTGATTAAATATATAGAAAAAAAATAGCTGGCGGAGTGAAATATAGATGTATAGCCACGAAAGTGAAATGGTATAACAATAAACTGAATAGATGGCTGTTCATCTTTTGTGTTACAAATAGCTGATTGTTTCGAATTGTTTACGTCACTTGTTGGCTCCCCTGTTACACAGTTCTTCATAACGTTCCGTGCGGTTTTTTTCGTATTTGTCATCCAGGAACAGACATTTTAGTGTCATATAAATATATACGTACGCGAAATACAGTTCTATTTTTCCCCAATTTGCTTTATGTTTAATTAAATTTAGGCTACTGATAGCCGTCGATACCTAATTTTCCGCGCGCAAACCGAAAGAGTAAACAATTTCTAAAATTACCCTATTCGCTCGATCGGGGTGAAACGATTGCGAACCGGTAGCAATCGCGAAGTCGATTGAATTGTTAATCTCTTAGAGTTCCAAAATCGATTTCCGTCCTACCGTGGACCTTAAGCACCCGGCGACTCGTTTATTTTTCGCCGCTATTGAATTGAGAACTAACGAACCTCTTTGAGACGGCGGAGGGACGTTTTATACAGACGTTAGCCCGCTGCTCGTCGGGCAAAATTTCGATATTAATGCGAAAGCACGAGACGCGGTTAGAACCTCCTCTGTCGTTATCTCGCATAAGACGCTCCATATTCAATCGACCGTAACTTGAAAGATTTCAACGCGCCGCGAAACGAAATCATCGCGTAGAAATAAACAGCGTTTCCTCTTAAATTCGGCATTCGGGCGTACATATCTAGGCGTACCTAGACTCTCTAGAAATAGAGTTTGGTCTGAAGCAAAATGGCAAAATTAACGTCGCAAACTACATACATATACAAATATTAATTTGTACGTTGATTTTATCCAATGTTAATATTTGTCACTTAACTAAACCGATACATTACAATTTTAATTAATAAAAAATTAATAAGAAATAGAAGAAATTAAGAAGAGGCCAGATGTACACCGAGAAATAAATGATATTCTATTCTTTTTTAAAATAATTTGATTTGTTAAAAATTTAAAATTTATTTATTATGCAAAAAATTCGACTAGTTGTGCCTTCGGTCGTTTTAATAGTAGTGAAAAAGGTTTTTCCTCAATTTCCAATCAAATTTAGAATGAATATTATAAATTAAAAATAGGCAAAAAAATTGCTCAGGTAGTACAAAAAATTCAAAAAGTAATTCTTTTTAAATCATAGTATTAATATATTCATTTTCCATTCTGAAATGAAAATTCTGACATCTAGCAAATAAGTATCTAAAAATGTTTTAAACACATATTGGGAGTACAAATTAGTTCGGTCCGTTTCCCTAAAGATAGTTCCAGCTGTTGTGAATGGTTCATAGTGACAGCTGATTTTGGCGGTTTCAGAGAGGTTAAACATCTGTTAATAATATTCAGTTTATATCGCTTTGAGTTTCATACAAAAACCTTGATTTTTACTGTGTTTGAAATGTCGAATTTTGTGTTAACCAAGCAGCATTTGCGGGAGGTTTTG
>Ga0157364_1000619_pt1 | contig 25660 bp, 12 predicted proteins | sample AttsexASBM2_FD_111476 | JGI IMG/M metagenome (GOLD analysis project Ga0157364, IMG submission 111476) | Fungus gardens microbial communities from leaf cutter ant in Ribeirão Preto, State of São Paulo, Brazil - Atta sexdens ASBM2 | ecosystem: Host-associated > Fungi > Mycelium > Unclassified ... | reverse complement strand
ATTTAACGGAATGGACTCGCTAATTAGCGCGAATTATTATTACGATGCGATAATCGCGGAACGCGCCGATTGGAAATTGCGATCAAGATTCAATGAATTATTATAACCGTAGGTACAAAGTGCAAGCAAACTCTATCTTATCAACGTACTTTAATCGCGATAGTCTTATCCCTTAACGAGAATTTCTGATCGGTATCCCCGTTATCGATCCTGGAAATCACGTTCGGAATGTAGCTATATTCGTGATTACACATTTTATTGTACAAAGATAATATTAGATGCACAGACGAATGAAAATACTAAAATACACGAAAACTTACGAAACGAGAAAATATTAATTTCTAGACGATTCTAAATGCGTCGAAGTGGAACAAAGAAGGCGGAGCGAAGAAACAAAATAAATGCCAAAGTAAAATCGGCTAAAAAGTAAAAGGTACTTATTATAAAGAACGGAGAACGGACGTTAATAACCACGATAGCATTTAGCTAGTGAGAAAAGGAAGTATAAAGGATCAAATTCCATTATAATTTTGTCTTGCTCGACACGTATGTTGTTTACGTAAGGAATACAAGACGATAGATCACTCTGAGGAATTTGTCGCATCGCGAATTTAAGTTATTCCATGCCAAAGTATAATGTTGCCCGAAATCTCAATAAGCATATCTCAATCTCGAAATAGTAGTTTAAATGTAACTATCCGCAAGGAATTGAATCATTACTCATCAACGTCGGTGTAAAGAAAACAACAGCAGGAAGCAATGTCACGAGTGTAATTTTCATTCAACGCTGACTAATTCTAACAAGACGCGAGAGATCGAAGGAAAGAGGGAGAGCTGCCAATTTAACATTCGTTGACGATTCAAGGGAACCTGAACGAATTACGAGTTCAGCAGCAGCACTGAAGTAACAAATCCCACCGCGGATGAGCCATTATGCTCAAAGGCAGTGCGCCAGGCATTTCGCCGGCACATTGGCTGCTTTGAATTCAGATTGCACGGCCATGCGGCCTCCGCGTTTTTGTTCTTCCTCTTTCGCAGGCAATTTATGCAATCTGGCCCGCGTCGTGCGCGTATTTATAACTGCCGGCCCTTTGTGTGTTAATTTGTATTCGGGTATCTTGCGCGGAGGACGAACCATGAATCTTCTTGATCTTTTTGATCGATCCAACGTACCTTTGCATTTTTCCGATTTACAGGAAAGCGGATTTTAGACAATATCAACCTATGCATAATTAAAAATTTGATATTGCTACAACGAAATATAAAAAATCTATTCTTCAATTTTTTTTCATAAAAATAAAAGCATCATTTAAAAAGATAGCATGTCCAATGTATAAGATGTCTAATATTATTTTTAAAAAATATTTTGTATATATATATTAATAAAATAATAATGCTAATAAAAAGAGAATCAAATTAATGTCTTTCTTTAATTAACACCCTGTTATAAAAATGATTATAAATATTATTTTATCTTTAAAAGGACCAAAAAGATATGTGATATGCGCAGGATAAATAACGTAGCGGGAAAGATCCGCGCCACAAGTTGGGGCGAGTGATCGACTTTGATCTCTGCGGTTTTTATAGAAGCATCTCACGTCACGACTTGAGCTTTCGCGGCTGTCGCAACTCCTCCGCGGAAATCCCACAGAAATTGGAGCGAGATGTTGCTGAGAGATGGGAGAATTTCACGAGCGAGCGACCTCTCCGCGTCGCGTCTCGCCGAGGTGCAACGCACTCGTTCGAATAAAAGTTCCACGAAGAGGAGGCCGCTCGCTCGAATTGGCCCCTAATTTCTTCCCCATAACTAAGGAGGTACACTTTATGACTGGCGGTTCCCTTTTTCTGTTGCAGCGTTGAAGGTGAAGCTCATGCTGAGGCGACCCATCAATCAGTTGGTTGCGCAAGGCATCATGCCACGTAAGTGTTGATCCGCTTGTTTATTACACCGTTTATATACATTTTTTTCCTCTCTACGCCAACGGAAAATTGCGCCTATACGACTCAGGGCTGTTAAAACTCTCGCTGATGCTCGCGATGGTTGTGATCAACGTAACTTTCGTTACGACCGTCATTGAACGTCATTGCCGGCTAGTCTCTACGGTCTTAAAAACGTCTTCGCTCACATGTAGGATCGATTGATACACGAGTTAATTATCACGCCGTTCTCAAGGATACGTAAAAAGTATAGGACTGATATCTAGGACACATCTAGATTGTGGTAAATTGCTTCGCAACAATTAAACAAATTGACAATTAACTGTTGTTTTTTGTGAGTTTTAAAGCGAAACAAATTAGGTCGTTTTTAAGTCGGTCAATTAATCTTGTAATAATTAAATCAGACATTCTAAAAAAGACTTAATTAATAAAATAAATGAAGTTTTTAAGAGAAATTAAGTTTTCTTTCCTAGAAAATTACAATAAATTTGTATTTTTTAAATACTACTTCCTATACTTAAAAAGTAACATAACTAAAAAAACGTAATTTCGAGTTATTATCATGACAGAGTTAAGTAAATATTGTCTTAATTAGAAAAAGTGAACAAAAAAATATATTCTTAATATGATCAAATATTATTTATCATTTTAGTCTATCTTAAAAAAATTATTCTTTTTGAGTTATGACAATTTCAATAATTTTTAATAATTTCATTCAAAATTATTAAAAATTCACAACTCAAAGAATGATTTTTTTAAGATAGACTTTAAGATAAAATGATAAATAATATTTGATCATATTAAGAATATTTTTTTGTAGATATCATTTGGTTAGACAATAATTTTCTGTCAAGTTGAAAAATAATTTTTCCTCTTTTCTGGGAAACTTAATTATTTATTGTATTAGTTTTGAAGTAATAAGGAATAATATGCAAATATAATTGTTTAAGACTGCTTATTTATATAGTCTGCTGCTTATTTGTATAGTTAGAATATATTTTAATAGTCAAAGAATATTCAATATTTTGTTTGCGTTTACATTCTTGTAAAAGATGTAGTAAACACAATTTTTTTTAATTTTCTCAACGTTATTTTCTGCATGAAACAAACTATTCGATCATTTTTCCTCATCATATCGTGGACTAAAATGAAGAAGCAAAAGTAAAAACATTCGCGCGGCGTATGGCGTGCTCGCATCCGAAATCCTCGAAGCGATCAACAGCAGTCTAGTTACGCGGTATATTTACGATGGGTACCAAATGTTTACCAGAACGAGAGCACGAGCATCCAGTAATTATTTGGGTCACACCCTAAAATATTGCTCTTGTTACCGTACGCGCGCTGGCGCATTTATGGCGCCCGGTATATATCGTCGGCTTGATGAAAATACGCGGTTTGATAGGCCTCATTCGACTTTACGCGTAAAACCGCGTGCGTGCACATTGCATTTCCATGCCGCGCAGGGTTCATTCATCTGCGACTTTCTGGGGCTTTAAAGTTAAGCCCCGTATACACATTCGCACGCCTGAAAATAATAGCCGTTTTCGCAAAAGCTACTGATTACATTAAAAATTCATTACATTCAAAAATTGATAGGTTCCTGTGAACCGTTTTTCTGAAAAAGTTTTTTCGCTAATATTTCTTTTTTCTTTACTACTACTCGTTTTACTTGAACAACGCTATTTAAATATTATATAAAATTGAACGTTTTAATTTTTTTATATCATTTTGAAAGATATTTTCAGTTTCATATTCTTTACTTTTTACTTGGTATATTCTTAGTTAGCAATTTATTATTAATAATTACTAATAATTAATAATTATTAATAATTATTTTATTATTATTTACACATTTCTTTTTTATATGTTATCTTGAATTACTTTAATTTATTTCAATCTTCACTTGCATTTCCTAAAATTGTGTATTTCTTAGCTAGGAATTTATTAATTTATTATTTCGTCTATATATAATAAAAAAAATATATATATTTGCTATTATTTCTATTATATTTTAAGTTTAGACTTTAAAGTAGCATTATGCTGATGTCTCACCTTTTGAGATGCATTTTCTCCTACTTTATTCTATTCTGTCATTCTATTAACTCATATTACTCTCATTATTTACACTTCAGTAAAATTATTTTTATATTTTATACTTATGAGATTACACATTTAAATAAAAATTTAATTGCTTCTAAATTTTTTGAGTTATATGAATATTAGAGACACTGAAAATTATTCATTGAAAAAGTAAAACATGTGGAAAGTTGTTCATTATAAATGCTAAGAATGCAAAATTGAATGTAATTATGTAATAATGCATTATATGTTTATGACGATATTAAATATCTGCCAAATTTGTTGCTTCGCCACAGTGAAATATGCGTCAAATCATACATCATCATGCGTATTGCCATCGCGAGTACAACGAGCAAATATAAATGCAAATAACTACATGTTTTTCTCCTGGGATGTCAATCGTCGTGTAAAGATCGCAGTGTCTCTTGCTTTATTTCCCGAATCTTGAGCCTATTCCAACCGCGAAAAGCGATGTTTATTGCGGCAAATTAACGGTGCCCCTCGGACAGTTCGTCTGAGATTAGAATAGTCATTACAAGGACGTCTTTGAAACATATTTCAAACTTCTGATATCTCATTCGCGAAAGGAAATAACAAATTACTCTAAAAAATATTAGTGTGCATTTAATCCTATGCGGCATACATTTTTCTATTAGTCCCATTTCAACGAAACTTGATAGTTTTTTAAATAGATTTTTAAAGACATTAATGTATGATACCATCACACTTTACAGGGTACTATACAAGTACTATAAAAAAAATACGTAAAAATTTATAAAAAATCATAAAAAACTAAATAGAGAAATATTAACACTGACATAATATAGATTTAAAATTACTTCTGATTTTTTTTATGAATATTAAAAAAAAACATTTATATATATGATGATAGATATTATAATATACATTATGATGATGAGTAAAAAATAGGAAAACTTAGTAAACATAGGAAATCAATCGTTTTTACGATATAGATTTTACCAGCAATTGTAATTGCAATTTTGTATATTAGTATCATAACTAATTCATTGATTTTTACGTGTCGTATGTGATGTGAAGATTTACTTAAGTATTATATTTACAAATAGCGTTTTAAATGTTATGATTCAATTTCCATATACGATTCAATGAAAAATTTATCGGGAATCAGTAATTACTTAAGTTAACATCAACCAGCAATTACAATTGTCATTGGATGAGAGATTATCTCATTAGATCTGTAATTCTCTCAAATAGGCCTATTTATCAGTCTTATTTATCTTAATTTCTTTCTTTTCACGTCGTATGCAACACGTAAAAAAAGAGACAAGAAGTCAGTTATAATACTAACATACAAAACTGTTAATCTCAGAAATGGTTGAGCTTTCAATCTATGTTCATTAAGGCTTTTTTTAGTCAGTAGGATGTATTATCTACCATATAAATAGTTTTTTTTTAACACTTTGTATCAATACTATCATGATATAAATTTAAAATCCATCATTAACATGCTGTTAAATCCATCATGGCGTGTAATAATCACCAACAGTGAAAATCATATGGACACCGCATAATGTTAAATCCGATATTTTTTAGAACGAAAAACTTCGAAAAGGAAATGATGCCATTCAATTCACGATTGCAATTACTTGAGAGAACAAAGCAAGAAACATACGTACTGCGAAAAGATGTAAATTAAGATCGATTCATAAGCGATCTTATAGTATCCCACTTTAGTGCGATCCTCTGCGCGAGAAATCAGAAACCCCTACCTCCCATTACTTTTTTTATTTTCTCTTCGTACCTTCACAAAAGTACCGTAAATTCTCCGTAACGAGCTGAAGAGTAATATCCGACGAGGAACGCGTTGCATCTCTCGCGACCGCGACGACGAGCAAGGGAATTACATCCACGATTAATCTCGAAGCTGCTAAAAAAAACTGGCGACGGGGAAAGAGCCGGACGGCGTGCCCCGTTCCACAACTGGCTGGATGGAAACTTACGGCACGCGGTTAAAATACCAGGGCGCCCGTGTATTTTCACATTTCCGCTCCCGACATCGGCGACGCGACCGTAGGTGGGTACGTGCCTTTTATTCCGCGTAATGACGACGTCCACGTCTGCATGCGTCGCACCGACAGCATCCGCGTCCGGAAATAGTGATAGGGACACATTTCGGGGATCATTTATCCACCGATTTAACGATGTTGAGGAATGCTGGAGCCTGAGGACGCGTCATGTTAACACCAAAATGCTGCCTTTGAGGACCATCGTTCCGGAAATTGATGCCTGCTGCATGCGTCACGTTGTGTACTAAGAAATTCGACGTTTATTTGTCTCTTCTTCTTCTTCTTTTTTTTTTTTGGTTTTTGAAGAAAAGTCCATTTGATCAAAAGACTGAAAATTGCGATCTAAAATTACGAATGAGAAAGTAATGACAGCCCTGTTTCGACTTCTTTCAAAGCTACTCGAAGTAGCTTTCACCGAGACGTTTCAGCGCAATGTCGCTCTTAAAATTAATCACGCCCAGACGGGCGAGTAAAGTACGATATAAAAGACACGAATGTTTTTCCTTGCACGCGCAGCGTTGAAGACGCCACCGGCGTTTCACGAGCAACGGAAGCAGTTGGAAAGGGCGAAGACAGGCGATTTGCTGAAGGCAAAGATTCAGCAAAGACCAGGCAGAGACGAGCTGGTTCGGCAGCATATCCTTGAAGATGTAGGTCACGTGGATCCGAGTCTGGCGGAGCGGCAGCGAATGCTGAAGAAGGCCAGGCTAGCCGATCAACTCAACGATCAGCTCAGTCATCGACCTGGGCCGCTCGAGCTCATCCAAAAGAACATCCTTCATACTGAAGAGCCCATCGAGAGGGCGGTCAAAGGTATCTCGCGATAGCCTTCATAAAATAATTATATAAGATACTCAAACTGATTGCTAAAATATCAAAACTTTTTGCAGCATTACTCATCATAAGATTCCTGCGTAATTATTTTAACGATTTAACAAAGTTATTTTTAGATGTATTTAGTTAAATTTTTAAATGCTTCAGCAAAATCGTTCTTTCCGTGTACATATCAACGCGATTTTTCATGACTAAATTTTCCCCTCCAGAGGGTCACATTCCCTTCAAGGCCACCTGCGAGGGGCAGGTGACGAAACCGCAGCACCCGGACCACTACATCACTTTCGAGGATGATTCCCAGAGCTCGGAGGGTGCGCCTTCACCACAACTAGAGTCGCGATCATCGGATGTTCTGGAAACTGCGGCCGCTTCTGCGGGCATCGTCACAGTTTCCTTGAGCATACCGTCGACCGGCGGTGCCGTTGTGGTCTCGTCGACGTCTCCCGTCTTCCAGCAAACGTCTACGGAATCGACGATACAAACGTTCGCCGAACTTTGCAATACCGTTGTCGGAACGCAGCAGCAACAAGGTCAGCAGCAAGTTCTACACGGCCAGCAACACACGTCTACGCAGGTAAAGTTTTAACGCAGGAAAATAATAATTAATGCAAACATTTATCTTCTTATTGGGTTGTATATATCGACACGTGTGAGCTCTATCTCTCATATCTAAAATAAGTAGGTTTTCGAACTTAATCTCTAAACGTTTAGGCGGCAATGAAAGCATTAATCGAGCGTGACGAAAATTAATCGCGCAATTCCCGATGGCAATTCCGATATTTAGGAGGTCGCCATAATTATGTCAATAGCGATCGATACCGCGTGTCAGTTGCATTGTGGAAGTTTGAAAAACCACCGGACGACCTTTCTCTCTTTTAACAGGCGAGCCAAACGACGAATGGCCCGTCGACGACCCTCCTACCATTGGCGCCGGCGCCGAGTCCGATGTCCCTGGGCTCGACGACATCCAGCTTGAGTCCCCTGTCTAACATCTCGATAGCGTCGCCCCCGGCACCGCCGCCGGCGGCGATCACCCCGCGGCCCCAGCCAAGTCCGATAGCCGCCACCGCCGTCCCCACGTGCCAAAGGAGCGACGCCCCCGGGAAGGACAAGAACAGAAAGAAGTCGAAGACCAAGAGCCAACCCAAGACCCGCACGATCAAGTTCCACGAGTATAAAGTAAGTTCACTTTCAATTTATTGTGTCAACATTTCGGTGACGAGAACAACTGTGTCATTCTGTGTGACTTGCATGAAGGAGAGCAGCGCGAGGGCATACATCGTTTTTCTTTTATCACCGTGTTGCAAAATGATACTGTTGGTTCTCTCATCGGGAGGTATCGATTTTATTACGCAGGGCATTATGTCTTCACAGAATAGCTATTGAATTGCGATGGAAGTTATTAAAGGATATTTTCAAAGTATCGAGATTCTGACATCACTGTTCACGATCACCAGTCCATCGCGTGAATCTTTAAACGTAATAGATATTATGTAAGACAATTTACTCTTAATATTTAAACTAAAATAATTTTATAATAATACAATATTAAATACAATATTAAATCGGCGGTAATTTAAATTGATTTCTACATTATGTGCGCGTTCAAATTGCTTTAATCCTTAATTTCGTAATTAACTTATTAAAACGATAAAACATTCAATCTATAGATTAATATTATTATTGAAACGGAAATTTATATAATGTTTCCTCTTTCTCTCCCTTCCTTATATAATTTTTTTTAATATTTTTGTTTAATACATCGAAATTATCTGGTTTAAGCTTAAATTACTCGCCACTGCTAAATTATTCGGTCACAAACTCGAGCCAAAAGATTTTACCGGAAATACTTCGCTCAGTTGCGAACTAGTTCGATAAGCGATGAAACGAGAGGTGCAAAGTAATTTTTAATCCGAAGCATGACCAGAATATACACAGAGGCGCGCGATAATTATCGTGTACCTGGGACGGCCGGGTGGTACTACAAACTAGTGGCGGAGTGCTCGCCGGTCAGCGTGGGCTAACGGAGAGCCGCATTTCGGCGTGGTAGCCAGCGGGGCAAAAAAAAACGAGACAGACAAAAAGCATGACATGAGAGCAAGAAGAGGTGGTCGTGTAGAAGGAGGAGGACAAGGTAAAAACGAGCTCGGAGCATGGACCGTGAATTTCGGCTCCCGTGGGCCGCCTCAGAGAGCAGCGAAAAAGCGTAGAGAGCCCCGATCTCTTGGGGCCTGGAGGAACCTCGGAGGTAGATCGTATCGGGTGATTAACTCTCGCGATCTCCCCAGAGCGAGGCTCGAAGCCCCACCTCGTTAGCTCTGAGTAATTCGAACGCTAATTGCACCTAAGAGTGGAGAAGTCAGGAAGTGGGCTGCGCGGGGTCTTCTCCCCCAGACCCTGATAGACGCCGAGCCGAATCGAGCCGCCGGGCTCCGAATAGCGCGCGGGCCCCAAAACATTCGAGATATAGCGTGGCCGGTGTGAAAGCGAGCCGGGAATGGGCGTGCAAATGAGGGCGCAGAAAACATCTTGATGTATCATTTATCACTCGGCCTGGCCTGAACCGGAGAGCTACGTCACCTATCTACCTACCTTGGTCTCCTCTTCACCGGGCGCCAGACAGTGATGTCAGGAAAATATATCTCAAATCTGTTCACGGATCGCGAACAACGTTATGTAAAGCGAGATGCATAAAGGCGGGATTTATTCGGGTTGCGAATCGTGTATAACTTATTATAATAAATGATCAAGCGCGAGTTGCATTTTTTATATTTTCCTTACATAATGATAATCTTGCTAGGGACCGCCAAACGCACAAAAGACGCCAGTGTCGTCTAACACTTCCGGTCTCGGCGGCGCGCAGCCTGGTGAGACCAGTTATGAACTACTTCTGCAGCAGCAACAGCTGTTCCTCCAATGGCAGCTCGAATGGCAGCATAAGGTACTGATGCACGCATTATAACACGCGAATTACAGCAAAGCTTTTTACAAACGAAAAGAATTATATATATCTATCTCATAATTTCAGATAAATAATTTTTGTTTATCTTTTTTTAAAAAACTTGTACCACTTCTCCCAAATATTTGCTTTTCAAATTAATAAAAATAGTTTAAAAAATCTTTTTTTTTTCTTTTAATTTAGTATCCCCAGATCATTTTGCCGGCCGCGCAAAAGCCGCTATCGCTCACAAGTAGCGGCGCGAGCGATGCTGGTAGCGTGAGCGGAAGTAGCGCGAACGCTGCCAGCCCGGCTCCGTCGAATTCTTCGAACAATCCTTCGGAACAGCCCCCACTGAGGCCTTTAGGCAAACTAGAAGATATGAAAGGTATATTGAAATCGCATTAAAGAACGATCGGTCGCAAGTATCGAAAAATAATTTCGTGTGTCGCGTTTGCAGTGAGCGATCTAAAGATAGAATTGAAACGACGGAATCTGCCAGTGTCGGGCTCGAAGCCGCAATTGATCGAGCGATTAAAGCCCTTCACAGAATCCAGCAGCAACTCAATCTCCAATTCTACTGGACCACACGTAACGCACATGGGTCATATCTTGATGGACACGCCTGGCCCGATGGCGACGGATGATTCCAGCTCTCAGATTAAGAGTCCGAGTTCTATTGTGAAGGATGAGCCGAGCAGTCCGCGAACGGCCTCGCCCCACAGTAGCGAGCACGACGACCCGTCGAGTCCGCCAGGTAAAACGTCATCTCGATATCTCTTCGTTAGAGCGCCGCTTTAAGTTTGGTGCGTGAGAGGCGATGAGACTTTCGAGCGAAGCTGTTGATTTGAGAGACAGCACACGTGGGTGTTTTTACGACACAGTTCATGTTTCAGGAGATGATATCATCAAGGTGCAGAGGAAACGGATAGAGGAATTACAGCGCGAGCTGTATAAGTCGCAGCAACAGCTTCAACAGATTCGTCAGACACAACCAACCACAGTGCGCGCCGAGAAATTAGCACTTCAGCAACATATACAAAATAAAATGCAACAACAACAATTGGCTTTGCATCTGCAGCAGCTTCAGCACTTACAGCAGCAGCAACAATTACAACACCAGCAGCAGCAGCAACAACAGAGCCAACAACAAACGCAACCGCAACAAGCTACGATTCATCAAATCAACGCGAAAGCGAGCCTTGCAGCTTTTCTGCAAGCGCAACCAAACAATGCCACTGCTATTCTTGATTCTGCAACTCTGACCGCGATTAACAACAAGAAAAATCAGTCTAAAAACAGCACTACTGTCCAAATACCTACGGCTATCGTCTTAAATTTGGCGAAGCCAACAAAGCTGAATGGCTCATTTCTTGGTGCTCTCGTGGCGCAAGCGCAGGTTCAACAGCAACAGCAACAACAAACAACCACTACCGAAGACATCAAACCACCGCCACCGCAGTATGACGAAGCTGCTAAGTTACTGAAGGTACGATTATTTTATATTACTCTATAATCAGTAATAACAGTTGTAATATCCAAATTCTTTTAACACTGTATAAATAACTTTCTCATTTGTCGCGTGTTTTTTATTTACAGGTCAAAATCGAACCAGTCCAAAAGAGTCACATAAAAAGTCAAGTAGTTGACGACGTATTGGAGATTCTGATCAAGAATGGCGAACTACCACCAAGTGCCGCGCAAGATCCAGCCACTCCCACAACTCCAAATCGCCAGCTACAGCCAAATCTGGTCTTCACCACGCCGGTGGACAGTCCAACTCAATCATTAGTTTTTACGGCCGCCAGTCCAATGAGTCCGATTAGTCCGATACCAATGGAGGTGTCTCAGAGTGGTTGTCCAAGTCCATCGACACCGGCACCACCGCCACCACCGCCATTACCATTAACCGCATTCTCCATTCAGTTACCTACTGCACTTCAACAACTACAACAAGAAGAGATTACCTCCTTCGGCACGGACCTTTTAACCTCCGAGGCCGAGTTGGACGCCGCAATGTTACTCAGTCCTCAATCAGTGCAACAAGCTTCTCCAGATCCTCAACCACCACAAGAAGTGATTCCCGATAATGCAAATTTGGATCTCAAAGTATGTTTCCTTAGAAAAGAAATTTATTAAGAAGAAGAAAACTATTTTTTGACTTGTTGATCAAAATAATTATGATATGATTAACAAAAGTACAGATGGAATTAGCAGTTATTCAAATTAATATTATATTTTTCAGGAACTGGAATTGGACTTGGAAACATTGGATCCAATGGACTTCGTTCAACTGGATTGCGACATGCCGATGGATATGGACGATCCTGATTGGTTGGATTCCCTAATGCCGCAATCGCCACCACCTTCAGCGACAATGCCATCGTCCAACCATCAGTCTAACACTCCATCCATCAGTCTCTCATCCACAGATATCTATGACCCATTATTAGGCAGCAGTCAGTACTCGTTTGATCTCTTTAACATGGACGACTCTGACTTCAAGATGTCGTCCGACTTATCTCCAATGACCTGGGATAAGGTAGACTTTGCGACCTAGCCCGAGATACTCTCTTACAATCCGGCGTTATGTACTTAATTCTCGGCAGGTAATCAAAAATATAATTCGAGATAGACAAAGAAAAGCGAACAATGATTGCGTTGCTTGAAGTCTGTACAATGCATTTTATATAAATTATTTCGTGACATTGTCTCTGATGCATCTTGTAACCGACGTTATGTGTACTTATATGCACGCGTCAAGACAAGAAATGTTGATTTCGAAAGTATACCTACTTTAAAAAATAGGTACATAATCGCGCGGATCGTTATCATAATTAACAATTAAGAACGAGAGAAGGCTGTCGAATTATGGACCAGTGTTTGACACACGTGTCATCTTTCGATCTTCTTCAATCAATGAATACTAACGCATGTCATTCTTTTGATTGATGGTCTATCAGAAAAATATTTACACACACACACATATATATATATATATGTGTGTGTGTGTAAATATTTTTCTGATAGACCATCAATCAAAAGAATGACATGCGTTAGTATTCATTGATTGAAGAAGATCGAAAGATGACACGTGTGTCAAACACTGGTCCATAATTCGACAGCCTTCTCTCGTTCTTAATTGTTAATTATGATAACGATCCGCGCGATTATGTACCTATTTTTTAAAGTAGGTATACTTTCGAAATCAACATTTCTTGTCTTGACGCGTGCATATAAGTACACATAACGTCGGTTACAAGATGCATCAGAGACAATGTCACGAAATAATTTATATAAAATGCATTGTACAGACTTCAAGCAACGCAATCATTGTTCGCTTTTCTTTGTCTATCTCGAATTATATTTTTGATTACCTGCCGAGAATTAAGTACATAACGCCGGATTGTAAGAGAGTATCTCGGGCTAGGTCGCAAAGTCTACCTTATCCCAGGTCATTGGAGATAAGTCGGACGACATCTTGAAGTCAGAGTCGTCCATGTTAAAGAGATCAAACGAGTACTGACTGCTGCCTAATAATGGGTCATAGATATCTGTGGATGAGAGACTGATGGATGGAGTGTTAGACTGATGGTTGGACGATGGCATTGTCGCTGAAGGTGGTGGCGATTGCGGCATTAGGGAATCCAACCAATCAGGATCGTCCATATCCATCGGCATGTCGCAATCCAGTTGAACGAAGTCCATTGGATCCAATGTTTCCAAGTCCAATTCCAGTTCCTGAAAAATATAATATTAATTTGAATAACTGCTAATTCCATCTGTACTTTTGTTAATCATATCATAATTATTTTGATCAACAAGTCAAAAAATAGTTTTCTTCTTCTTAATAAATTTCTTTTCTAAGGAAACATACTTTGAGATCCAAATTTGCATTATCGGGAATCACTTCTTGTGGTGGTTGAGGATCTGGAGAAGCTTGTTGCACTGATTGAGGACTGAGTAACATTGCGGCGTCCAACTCGGCCTCGGAGGTTAAAAGGTCCGTGCCGAAGGAGGTAATCTCTTCTTGTTGTAGTTGTTGAAGTGCAGTAGGTAACTGAATGGAGAATGCGGTTAATGGTAATGGCGGTGGTGGCGGTGGTGCCGGTGTCGATGGACTTGGACAACCACTCTGAGACACCTCCATTGGTATCGGACTAATCGGACTCATTGGACTGGCGGCCGTAAAAACTAATGATTGAGTTGGACTGTCCACCGGCGTGGTGAAGACCAGATTTGGCTGTAGCTGGCGATTTGGAGTTGTGGGAGTGGCTGGATCTTGCGCGGCACTTGGTGGTAGTTCGCCATTCTTGATCAGAATCTCCAATACGTCGTCAACTACTTGACTTTTTATGTGACTCTTTTGGACTGGTTCGATTTTGACCTGTAAATAAAAAACACGCGACAAATGAGAAAGTTATTTATACAGTGTTAAAAGAATTTGGATATTACAACTGTTATTACTGATTATAGAGTAATATAAAATAATCGTACCTTCAGTAACTTAGCAGCTTCGTCATACTGCGGTGGCGGTGGTTTGATGTCTTCGGTAGTGGTTGTTTGTTGTTGCTGTTGCTGTTGAACCTGCGCTTGCGCCACGAGAGCACCAAGAAATGAGCCATTCAGCTTTGTTGGCTTCGCCAAATTTAAGACGATAGCCGTAGGTATTTGGACAGTAGTGCTGTTTTTAGACTGATTTTTCTTGTTGTTAATCGCGGTCAGAGTTGCAGAATCAAGAATAGCAGTGGCATTGTTTGGTTGCGCTTGCAGAAAAGCTGCAAGGCTCGCTTTCGCGTTGATTTGATGAATCGTAGCTTGTTGCGGTTGCGTTTGTTGTTGGCTCTGTTGTTGCTGCTGCTGCTGGTGTTGTAATTGTTGCTGCTGCTGTAAGTGCTGAAGCTGCTGCAGATGCAAAGCCAATTGTTGTTGTTGCATTTTATTTTGTATATGTTGCTGAAGTGCTAATTTCTCGGCGCGCACTGTGGTTGGTTGTGTCTGACGAATCTGTTGAAGCTGTTGCTGCGACTTATACAGCTCGCGCTGTAATTCCTCTATCCGTTTCCTCTGCACCTTGATGATATCATCTCCTGAAACATGAACTGTGTCGTAAAAACACCCACGTGTGCTGTCTCTCAAATCAACAGCTTCGCTCGAAAGTCTCATCGCCTCTCACGCACCAAACTTAAAGCGGCGCTCTAACGAAGAGATATCGAGATGACGTTTTACCTGGCGGACTCGACGGGTCGTCGTGCTCGCTACTGTGGGGCGAGGCCGTTCGCGGACTGCTCGGCTCATCCTTCACAATAGAACTCGGACTCTTAATCTGAGAGCTGGAATCATCCGTCGCCATCGGGCCAGGCGTGTCCATCAAGATATGACCCATGTGCGTTACGTGTGGTCCAGTAGAATTGGAGATTGAGTTGCTGCTGGATTCTGTGAAGGGCTTTAATCGCTCGATCAATTGCGGCTTCGAGCCCGACACTGGCAGATTCCGTCGTTTCAATTCTATCTTTAGATCGCTCACTGCAAACGCGACACACGAAATTATTTTTCGATACTTGCGACCGATCGTTCTTTAATGCGATTTCAATATACCTTTCATATCTTCTAGTTTGCCTAAAGGCCTCAGTGGGGGCTGTTCCGAAGGATTGTTCGAAGAATTCGACGGAGCCGGGCTGGCAGCGTTCGCGCTACTTCCGCTCACGCTACCAGCATCGCTCGCGCCGCTACTTGTGAGCGATAGCGGCTTTTGCGCGGCCGGCAAAATGATCTGGGGATACTAAATTAAAAGAAAAAAAAAAGATTTTTTAAACTATTTTTATTAATTTGAAAAGCAAATATTTGGGAGAAGTGGTACAAGTTTTTTAAAAAAAGATAAACAAAAATTATTTATCTGAAATTATGAGATAGATATATATAATTCTTTTCGTTTGTAAAAAGCTTTGCTGTAATTCGCGTGTTATAATGCGTGCATCAGTACCTTATGCTGCCATTCGAGCTGCCATTGGAGGAACAGCTGTTGCTGCTGCAGAAGTAGTTCATAACTGGTCTCACCAGGCTGCGCGCCGCCGAGACCGGAAGTGTTAGACGACACTGGCGTCTTTTGTGCGTTTGGCGGTCCCTAGCAAGATTATCATTATGTAAGGAAAATATAAAAAATGCAACTCGCGCTTGATCATTTATTATAATAAGTTATACACGATTCGCAACCCGAATAAATCCCGCCTTTATGCATCTCGCTTTACATAACGTTGTTCGCGATCCGTGAACAGATTTGAGATATATTTTCCTGACATCACTGTCTGGCGCCCGGTGAAGAGGAGACCAAGGTAGGTAGATAGGTGACGTAGCTCTCCGGTTCAGGCCAGGCCGAGTGATAAATGATACATCAAGATGTTTTCTGCGCCCTCATTTGCACGCCCATTCCCGGCTCGCTTTCACACCGGCCACGCTATATCTCGAATGTTTTGGGGCCCGCGCGCTATTCGGAGCCCGGCGGCTCGATTCGGCTCGGCGTCTATCAGGGTCTGGGGGAGAAGACCCCGCGCAGCCCACTTCCTGACTTCTCCACTCTTAGGTGCAATTAGCGTTCGAATTACTCAGAGCTAACGAGGTGGGGCTTCGAGCCTCGCTCTGGGGAGATCGCGAGAGTTAATCACCCGATACGATCTACCTCCGAGGTTCCTCCAGGCCCCAAGAGATCGGGGCTCTCTACGCTTTTTCGCTGCTCTCTGAGGCGGCCCACGGGAGCCGAAATTCACGGTCCATGCTCCGAGCTCGTTTTTACCTTGTCCTCCTCCTTCTACACGACCACCTCTTCTTGCTCTCATGTCATGCTTTTTGTCTGTCTCGTTTTTTTTTGCCCCGCTGGCTACCACGCCGAAATGCGGCTCTCCGTTAGCCCACGCTGACCGGCGAGCACTCCGCCACTAGTTTGTAGTACCACCCGGCCGTCCCAGGTACACGATAATTATCGCGCGCCTCTGTGTATATTCTGGTCATGCTTCGGATTAAAAATTACTTTGCACCTCTCGTTTCATCGCTTATCGAACTAGTTCGCAACTGAGCGAAGTATTTCCGGTAAAATCTTTTGGCTCGAGTTTGTGACCGAATAATTTAGCAGTGGCGAGTAATTTAAGCTTAAACCAGATAATTTCGATGTATTAAACAAAAATATTAAAAAAAATTATATAAGGAAGGGAGAGAAAGAGGAAACATTATATAAATTTCCGTTTCAATAATAATATTAATCTATAGATTGAATGTTTTATCGTTTTAATAAGTTAATTACGAAATTAAGGATTAAAGCAATTTGAACGCGCACATAATGTAGAAATCAATTTAAATTACCGCCGATTTAATATTGTATTTAATATTGTATTATTATAAAATTATTTTAGTTTAAATATTAAGAGTAAATTGTCTTACATAATATCTATTACGTTTAAAGATTCACGCGATGGACTGGTGATCGTGAACAGTGATGTCAGAATCTCGATACTTTGAAAATATCCTTTAATAACTTCCATCGCAATTCAATAGCTATTCTGTGAAGACATAATGCCCTGCGTAATAAAATCGATACCTCCCGATGAGAGAACCAACAGTATCATTTTGCAACACGGTGATAAAAGAAAAACGATGTATGCCCTCGCGCTGCTCTCCTTCATGCAAGTCACACAGAATGACACAGTTGTTCTCGTCACCGAAATGTTGACACAATAAATTGAAAGTGAACTTACTTTATACTCGTGGAACTTGATCGTGCGGGTCTTGGGTTGGCTCTTGGTCTTCGACTTCTTTCTGTTCTTGTCCTTCCCGGGGGCGTCGCTCCTTTGGCACGTGGGGACGGCGGTGGCGGCTATCGGACTTGGCTGGGGCCGCGGGGTGATCGCCGCCGGCGGCGGTGCCGGGGGCGACGCTATCGAGATGTTAGACAGGGGACTCAAGCTGGATGTCGTCGAGCCCAGGGACATCGGACTCGGCGCCGGCGCCAATGGTAGGAGGGTCGTCGACGGGCCATTCGTCGTTTGGCTCGCCTGTTAAAAGAGAGAAAGGTCGTCCGGTGGTTTTTCAAACTTCCACAATGCAACTGACACGCGGTATCGATCGCTATTGACATAATTATGGCGACCTCCTAAATATCGGAATTGCCATCGGGAATTGCGCGATTAATTTTCGTCACGCTCGATTAATGCTTTCATTGCCGCCTAAACGTTTAGAGATTAAGTTCGAAAACCTACTTATTTTAGATATGAGAGATAGAGCTCACACGTGTCGATATATACAACCCAATAAGAAGATAAATGTTTGCATTAATTATTATTTTCCTGCGTTAAAACTTTACCTGCGTAGACGTGTGTTGCTGGCCGTGTAGAACTTGCTGCTGACCTTGTTGCTGCTGCGTTCCGACAACGGTATTGCAAAGTTCGGCGAACGTTTGTATCGTCGATTCCGTAGACGTTTGCTGGAAGACGGGAGACGTCGACGAGACCACAACGGCACCGCCGGTCGACGGTATGCTCAAGGAAACTGTGACGATGCCCGCAGAAGCGGCCGCAGTTTCCAGAACATCCGATGATCGCGACTCTAGTTGTGGTGAAGGCGCACCCTCCGAGCTCTGGGAATCATCCTCGAAAGTGATGTAGTGGTCCGGGTGCTGCGGTTTCGTCACCTGCCCCTCGCAGGTGGCCTTGAAGGGAATGTGACCCTCTGGAGGGGAAAATTTAGTCATGAAAAATCGCGTTGATATGTACACGGAAAGAACGATTTTGCTGAAGCATTTAAAAATTTAACTAAATACATCTAAAAATAACTTTGTTAAATCGTTAAAATAATTACGCAGGAATCTTATGATGAGTAATGCTGCAAAAAGTTTTGATATTTTAGCAATCAGTTTGAGTATCTTATATAATTATTTTATGAAGGCTATCGCGAGATACCTTTGACCGCCCTCTCGATGGGCTCTTCAGTATGAAGGATGTTCTTTTGGATGAGCTCGAGCGGCCCAGGTCGATGACTGAGCTGATCGTTGAGTTGATCGGCTAGCCTGGCCTTCTTCAGCATTCGCTGCCGCTCCGCCAGACTCGGATCCACGTGACCTACATCTTCAAGGATATGCTGCCGAACCAGCTCGTCTCTGCCTGGTCTTTGCTGAATCTTTGCCTTCAGCAAATCGCCTGTCTTCGCCCTTTCCAACTGCTTCCGTTGCTCGTGAAACGCCGGTGGCGTCTTCAACGCTGCGCGTGCAAGGAAAAACATTCGTGTCTTTTATATCGTACTTTACTCGCCCGTCTGGGCGTGATTAATTTTAAGAGCGACATTGCGCTGAAACGTCTCGGTGAAAGCTACTTCGAGTAGCTTTGAAAGAAGTCGAAACAGGGCTGTCATTACTTTCTCATTCGTAATTTTAGATCGCAATTTTCAGTCTTTTGATCAAATGGACTTTTCTTCAAAAACCAAAAAAAAAAAAGAAGAAGAAGAAGAGACAAATAAACGTCGAATTTCTTAGTACACAACGTGACGCATGCAGCAGGCATCAATTTCCGGAACGATGGTCCTCAAAGGCAGCATTTTGGTGTTAACATGACGCGTCCTCAGGCTCCAGCATTCCTCAACATCGTTAAATCGGTGGATAAATGATCCCCGAAATGTGTCCCTATCACTATTTCCGGACGCGGATGCTGTCGGTGCGACGCATGCAGACGTGGACGTCGTCATTACGCGGAATAAAAGGCACGTACCCACCTACGGTCGCGTCGCCGATGTCGGGAGCGGAAATGTGAAAATACACGGGCGCCCTGGTATTTTAACCGCGTGCCGTAAGTTTCCATCCAGCCAGTTGTGGAACGGGGCACGCCGTCCGGCTCTTTCCCCGTCGCCAGTTTTTTTTAGCAGCTTCGAGATTAATCGTGGATGTAATTCCCTTGCTCGTCGTCGCGGTCGCGAGAGATGCAACGCGTTCCTCGTCGGATATTACTCTTCAGCTCGTTACGGAGAATTTACGGTACTTTTGTGAAGGTACGAAGAGAAAATAAAAAAAGTAATGGGAGGTAGGGGTTTCTGATTTCTCGCGCAGAGGATCGCACTAAAGTGGGATACTATAAGATCGCTTATGAATCGATCTTAATTTACATCTTTTCGCAGTACGTATGTTTCTTGCTTTGTTCTCTCAAGTAATTGCAATCGTGAATTGAATGGCATCATTTCCTTTTCGAAGTTTTTCGTTCTAAAAAATATCGGATTTAACATTATGCGGTGTCCATATGATTTTCACTGTTGGTGATTATTACACGCCATGATGGATTTAACAGCATGTTAATGATGGATTTTAAATTTATATCATGATAGTATTGATACAAAGTGTTAAAAAAAAACTATTTATATGGTAGATAATACATCCTACTGACTAAAAAAAGCCTTAATGAACATAGATTGAAAGCTCAACCATTTCTGAGATTAACAGTTTTGTATGTTAGTATTATAACTGACTTCTTGTCTCTTTTTTTACGTGTTGCATACGACGTGAAAAGAAAGAAATTAAGATAAATAAGACTGATAAATAGGCCTATTTGAGAGAATTACAGATCTAATGAGATAATCTCTCATCCAATGACAATTGTAATTGCTGGTTGATGTTAACTTAAGTAATTACTGATTCCCGATAAATTTTTCATTGAATCGTATATGGAAATTGAATCATAACATTTAAAACGCTATTTGTAAATATAATACTTAAGTAAATCTTCACATCACATACGACACGTAAAAATCAATGAATTAGTTATGATACTAATATACAAAATTGCAATTACAATTGCTGGTAAAATCTATATCGTAAAAACGATTGATTTCCTATGTTTACTAAGTTTTCCTATTTTTTACTCATCATCATAATGTATATTATAATATCTATCATCATATATATAAATGTTTTTTTTTAATATTCATAAAAAAAATCAGAAGTAATTTTAAATCTATATTATGTCAGTGTTAATATTTCTCTATTTAGTTTTTTATGATTTTTTATAAATTTTTACGTATTTTTTTTATAGTACTTGTATAGTACCCTGTAAAGTGTGATGGTATCATACATTAATGTCTTTAAAAATCTATTTAAAAAACTATCAAGTTTCGTTGAAATGGGACTAATAGAAAAATGTATGCCGCATAGGATTAAATGCACACTAATATTTTTTAGAGTAATTTGTTATTTCCTTTCGCGAATGAGATATCAGAAGTTTGAAATATGTTTCAAAGACGTCCTTGTAATGACTATTCTAATCTCAGACGAACTGTCCGAGGGGCACCGTTAATTTGCCGCAATAAACATCGCTTTTCGCGGTTGGAATAGGCTCAAGATTCGGGAAATAAAGCAAGAGACACTGCGATCTTTACACGACGATTGACATCCCAGGAGAAAAACATGTAGTTATTTGCATTTATATTTGCTCGTTGTACTCGCGATGGCAATACGCATGATGATGTATGATTTGACGCATATTTCACTGTGGCGAAGCAACAAATTTGGCAGATATTTAATATCGTCATAAACATATAATGCATTATTACATAATTACATTCAATTTTGCATTCTTAGCATTTATAATGAACAACTTTCCACATGTTTTACTTTTTCAATGAATAATTTTCAGTGTCTCTAATATTCATATAACTCAAAAAATTTAGAAGCAATTAAATTTTTATTTAAATGTGTAATCTCATAAGTATAAAATATAAAAATAATTTTACTGAAGTGTAAATAATGAGAGTAATATGAGTTAATAGAATGACAGAATAGAATAAAGTAGGAGAAAATGCATCTCAAAAGGTGAGACATCAGCATAATGCTACTTTAAAGTCTAAACTTAAAATATAATAGAAATAATAGCAAATATATATATTTTTTTTATTATATATAGACGAAATAATAAATTAATAAATTCCTAGCTAAGAAATACACAATTTTAGGAAATGCAAGTGAAGATTGAAATAAATTAAAGTAATTCAAGATAACATATAAAAAAGAAATGTGTAAATAATAATAAAATAATTATTAATAATTATTAATTATTAGTAATTATTAATAATAAATTGCTAACTAAGAATATACCAAGTAAAAAGTAAAGAATATGAAACTGAAAATATCTTTCAAAATGATATAAAAAAATTAAAACGTTCAATTTTATATAATATTTAAATAGCGTTGTTCAAGTAAAACGAGTAGTAGTAAAGAAAAAAGAAATATTAGCGAAAAAACTTTTTCAGAAAAACGGTTCACAGGAACCTATCAATTTTTGAATGTAATGAATTTTTAATGTAATCAGTAGCTTTTGCGAAAACGGCTATTATTTTCAGGCGTGCGAATGTGTATACGGGGCTTAACTTTAAAGCCCCAGAAAGTCGCAGATGAATGAACCCTGCGCGGCATGGAAATGCAATGTGCACGCACGCGGTTTTACGCGTAAAGTCGAATGAGGCCTATCAAACCGCGTATTTTCATCAAGCCGACGATATATACCGGGCGCCATAAATGCGCCAGCGCGCGTACGGTAACAAGAGCAATATTTTAGGGTGTGACCCAAATAATTACTGGATGCTCGTGCTCTCGTTCTGGTAAACATTTGGTACCCATCGTAAATATACCGCGTAACTAGACTGCTGTTGATCGCTTCGAGGATTTCGGATGCGAGCACGCCATACGCCGCGCGAATGTTTTTACTTTTGCTTCTTCATTTTAGTCCACGATATGATGAGGAAAAATGATCGAATAGTTTGTTTCATGCAGAAAATAACGTTGAGAAAATTAAAAAAAATTGTGTTTACTACATCTTTTACAAGAATGTAAACGCAAACAAAATATTGAATATTCTTTGACTATTAAAATATATTCTAACTATACAAATAAGCAGCAGACTATATAAATAAGCAGTCTTAAACAATTATATTTGCATATTATTCCTTATTACTTCAAAACTAATACAATAAATAATTAAGTTTCCCAGAAAAGAGGAAAAATTATTTTTCAACTTGACAGAAAATTATTGTCTAACCAAATGATATCTACAAAAAAATATTCTTAATATGATCAAATATTATTTATCATTTTATCTTAAAGTCTATCTTAAAAAAATCATTCTTTGAGTTGTGAATTTTTAATAATTTTGAATGAAATTATTAAAAATTATTGAAATTGTCATAACTCAAAAAGAATAATTTTTTTAAGATAGACTAAAATGATAAATAATATTTGATCATATTAAGAATATATTTTTTTGTTCACTTTTTCTAATTAAGACAATATTTACTTAACTCTGTCATGATAATAACTCGAAATTACGTTTTTTTAGTTATGTTACTTTTTAAGTATAGGAAGTAGTATTTAAAAAATACAAATTTATTGTAATTTTCTAGGAAAGAAAACTTAATTTCTCTTAAAAACTTCATTTATTTTATTAATTAAGTCTTTTTTAGAATGTCTGATTTAATTATTACAAGATTAATTGACCGACTTAAAAACGACCTAATTTGTTTCGCTTTAAAACTCACAAAAAACAACAGTTAATTGTCAATTTGTTTAATTGTTGCGAAGCAATTTACCACAATCTAGATGTGTCCTAGATATCAGTCCTATACTTTTTACGTATCCTTGAGAACGGCGTGATAATTAACTCGTGTATCAATCGATCCTACATGTGAGCGAAGACGTTTTTAAGACCGTAGAGACTAGCCGGCAATGACGTTCAATGACGGTCGTAACGAAAGTTACGTTGATCACAACCATCGCGAGCATCAGCGAGAGTTTTAACAGCCCTGAGTCGTATAGGCGCAATTTTCCGTTGGCGTAGAGAGGAAAAAAATGTATATAAACGGTGTAATAAACAAGCGGATCAACACTTACGTGGCATGATGCCTTGCGCAACCAACTGATTGATGGGTCGCCTCAGCATGAGCTTCACCTTCAACGCTGCAACAGAAAAAGGGAACCGCCAGTCATAAAGTGTACCTCCTTAGTTATGGGGAAGAAATTAGGGGCCAATTCGAGCGAGCGGCCTCCTCTTCGTGGAACTTTTATTCGAACGAGTGCGTTGCACCTCGGCGAGACGCGACGCGGAGAGGTCGCTCGCTCGTGAAATTCTCCCATCTCTCAGCAACATCTCGCTCCAATTTCTGTGGGATTTCCGCGGAGGAGTTGCGACAGCCGCGAAAGCTCAAGTCGTGACGTGAGATGCTTCTATAAAAACCGCAGAGATCAAAGTCGATCACTCGCCCCAACTTGTGGCGCGGATCTTTCCCGCTACGTTATTTATCCTGCGCATATCACATATCTTTTTGGTCCTTTTAAAGATAAAATAATATTTATAATCATTTTTATAACAGGGTGTTAATTAAAGAAAGACATTAATTTGATTCTCTTTTTATTAGCATTATTATTTTATTAATATATATATACAAAATATTTTTTAAAAATAATATTAGACATCTTATACATTGGACATGCTATCTTTTTAAATGATGCTTTTATTTTTATGAAAAAAAATTGAAGAATAGATTTTTTATATTTCGTTGTAGCAATATCAAATTTTTAATTATGCATAGGTTGATATTGTCTAAAATCCGCTTTCCTGTAAATCGGAAAAATGCAAAGGTACGTTGGATCGATCAAAAAGATCAAGAAGATTCATGGTTCGTCCTCCGCGCAAGATACCCGAATACAAATTAACACACAAAGGGCCGGCAGTTATAAATACGCGCACGACGCGGGCCAGATTGCATAAATTGCCTGCGAAAGAGGAAGAACAAAAACGCGGAGGCCGCATGGCCGTGCAATCTGAATTCAAAGCAGCCAATGTGCCGGCGAAATGCCTGGCGCACTGCCTTTGAGCATAATGGCTCATCCGCGGTGGGATTTGTTACTTCAGTGCTGCTGCTGAACTCGTAATTCGTTCAGGTTCCCTTGAATCGTCAACGAATGTTAAATTGGCAGCTCTCCCTCTTTCCTTCGATCTCTCGCGTCTTGTTAGAATTAGTCAGCGTTGAATGAAAATTACACTCGTGACATTGCTTCCTGCTGTTGTTTTCTTTACACCGACGTTGATGAGTAATGATTCAATTCCTTGCGGATAGTTACATTTAAACTACTATTTCGAGATTGAGATATGCTTATTGAGATTTCGGGCAACATTATACTTTGGCATGGAATAACTTAAATTCGCGATGCGACAAATTCCTCAGAGTGATCTATCGTCTTGTATTCCTTACGTAAACAACATACGTGTCGAGCAAGACAAAATTATAATGGAATTTGATCCTTTATACTTCCTTTTCTCACTAGCTAAATGCTATCGTGGTTATTAACGTCCGTTCTCCGTTCTTTATAATAAGTACCTTTTACTTTTTAGCCGATTTTACTTTGGCATTTATTTTGTTTCTTCGCTCCGCCTTCTTTGTTCCACTTCGACGCATTTAGAATCGTCTAGAAATTAATATTTTCTCGTTTCGTAAGTTTTCGTGTATTTTAGTATTTTCATTCGTCTGTGCATCTAATATTATCTTTGTACAATAAAATGTGTAATCACGAATATAGCTACATTCCGAACGTGATTTCCAGGATCGATAACGGGGATACCGATCAGAAATTCTCGTTAAGGGATAAGACTATCGCGATTAAAGTACGTTGATAAGATAGAGTTTGCTTGCACTTTGTACCTACGGTTATAATAATTCATTGAATCTTGATCGCAATTTCCAATCGGCGCGTTCCGCGATTATCGCATCGTAATAATAATTCGCGCTAATTAGCGAGTCCATTCCGTTAAAT
>Ga0157364_1000618_pt1 | contig 25675 bp, 34 predicted proteins | sample AttsexASBM2_FD_111476 | JGI IMG/M metagenome (GOLD analysis project Ga0157364, IMG submission 111476) | Fungus gardens microbial communities from leaf cutter ant in Ribeirão Preto, State of São Paulo, Brazil - Atta sexdens ASBM2 | ecosystem: Host-associated > Fungi > Mycelium > Unclassified ... | reverse complement strand
GTCTACTGTTAAAGCAATGGGTATGCTTGGGAACTCAACAAGAGGCCTGCTACCACTTTAGAAACAGCTTCTATATCACTCTTGTGTCATTCCTATTGCTACCTATAGCTTTCAGCCTCTAGCTCTTTGCTGGAGCACCTACCAAGGCTCAGGTTTTGCTTTTAGCAGCTACACAATGCAAGACTGCTCTTTGGATCTTGGGTGCATTTTGCACTTCACCCACTGCTGAAATTAAGGCTCTGGCAAGCCTTATTCTGATTCAACCCCATCTAAAGAAGCTGGTTCAGTAGTCTTGTCTTAGGACTGCTACTCTTTTTTTACAACATATACTGATATCTTTACTTAGTGCTAGAAACTCAAAGGGTACTTGCCCTTATCCATGATCACTTGCCCTCTTAAATAATACCCAGTATGCTTGTTTAAAGAGCTCTCTCCTAGTATTATGACTTAAGACCAAGAATAAGGTCAAAAGAGGAACCTTGTATTAAGTTAATACAAGAGAATTCAATAGAGTTCCAGATATGTTTACATCTGTACTACACTAAACCTGGCCTACCCTAAAGAATATATATACTATATGCTATTGATATATAGTATGACATTATTATTCTGGAACTTTCTATGTTCTTCTATGTGACTGTGACATATAACATGTAACATATGTGTGACAATCACTTGTAATATCATGCTAACCCCTAACCTTAAGTCTAAAAAATAAAATAAAAATAGAAATAAAAATAAAAATATGAAATGAAATGAAAATAAATAAAGTCCATTGTTTTCAACTCTGATATCTGTATTAAAGCATTACTTCTCAATCTTACTGAATACTTCAATCTCTTTAATACTAAAGTTATACCAGGTTATAGATTATTAGACTGCTTTTCTGATCACATTTTCTTTCATTCTTGAAATCATTCAAGTCTTAACAATTACACAGCTTATTTGAAATCTATGGACTATTTCTATCTTAAAGTAGCCTCTTCTCTCTCTACTCTTGTTATTGTCACTGATGCAAGTGCTATACCTCATAGGAACATGCAGGTTGTCTCTGCTATACATTTCTAAAAGCTAGGCTACTAGATGTTGTTTTTTGGGTCTTTAGCTAGTAGAATAACTACTCCTGATACTAAGCTGTTTACCATAAGACTGGGAGTCTCCAAGGCTACTAGTATGCATATTAAACATATAATTCTTATTACTGACTCTCTAGGTACTACTAGAAAGGTAGTAAACTACTATCTCTTAGTATACTCTGAATAAGCTCATTCTTTAGCTATCTGCTCTGTATTTAGATTGTTCTTTTATGGTGGCCTTGGCTATAAAATCAAATTCTAGGACTATACAAGCAAGACTAAGTGGTCTTTTTACCAAATAGTTCATAATAATGTGACTAATACTAGAGTGGCTGCTGAACTTTATCTAGCAACATATATATATATATATTAATGTTCTTTGTTCTAAGAGTGTTACTTCATGTCTAGACACTTGAAGAACCTCCTTCAATTGTCCCACTATTCAGAGATACTATTTTCTGACTCTTAAAGGCAAGAATTGCAAACCTCTTCAGTTTAGCTACTCCAAAAATAGTAGTTGGCTCACTTATATTAGCCAGTTGGTCACATTCTATATCAGATCAACTAGAGCTATTGTTAAACATGCTCTTATTAGGAAGTACAGATAGTACTTTTTCTCTACAGAGTGTATCTAGTGTCTATATAGCCATTTGTCAAGAATGAAAAGTATAGACTTAGTGTTTTCTTACTTTCTTTTTCATTTTATTTTTATTTCTGATTTATTTTACTTTATTCTATTTTTAGAACATAGGGTTAGGATCAGAGTGACAAGATCATGGTCACAAGTTACAAGACATATGGAAGGACATAGAAGGTTCTGAAAAGATAACATTATATACTGTATACAACACATATTGATCTTAAGGCATACACATGGTTGTTTAGGGTAGGCTAGAAATAGCTCACACAGACCATTAGGTATTTGTATATAAAAGTAGACAATCTTGTACAGAGTTCTCTTGTGTAAACCCTATACAAGATTCTTTCTTTTGACTAACATTAAGATCTTAAGTTTATAATATTAGAACTCAATTCTCTTTCCAAAGACCATCCAGCACAGGACCCTCTCACATTTTACTCTCTATTCATCCTTGACCAAAGGACAACACAGTTCTTTAGTCAAGAAGAGATAGCCAGACCCTAGGCTCAAGGGGTATACTAGTTAGGCAGGAGAAGTCTAGCTATTTAGTTGTACCAAAGCCCACTGGTGCAAGTAAATGTATTACCTTGTGTGGACATGTTACATAATCTTTTCAAGTATTAGCCTTGTGCTACAGGTCCTCTTGTAACTTATTTACGCAGAGGAATAGCAGTTGTTCTTAAAAACACTGTTTAGAGTAGAACAACCTTCTTAGGTCAAAATTGTGTACAGTTTTATGAAGATAGTAGTCAGTAGGAAGTGTAAGGTAGGATAAAAAGAGGGCCCACTAGCATACATAGAGAAAAATGTTAGAATCAGAATATGAGTCAGAGAGCGAATCCAACACAGAATCAGCACTCTCTAATAACCAGTCACCACCACCTATATTATTATTATCCCCATCATCATCTACAACAATACTACCACCACTCTATACCATGAGTCGGCACAATATTAACTTGGAACAGGTGGTTTGACAACAACAGGAGCAGCTGGTAGCACTCCAAGTAATAATTGCACAAGCAGGCCTGGAAGGAGCAGAAGGGGCAGTGAAACTTTCACAACCTAATATGCAGGTCAAAGTAGCAAGGCTACAGGAGTTTGATGGGAGTTCCAGAAGAGTGGCTGGATTTATCACAGTATGCAAACTATACATATGGATGAGAATAAGGGGAGTACCAGTAGAGGAACAAATCTAGTGGGTATTGTTATATATGTAGGGAGAAGTAGCAGACATGTGGAAAGAAAATGTATTAGAAGACCTGGAAGGATGACTATTGGAATATGAAACAGTAGAAGAATTTTTAGCAGAAATTAGAAAGGAGTTTGGAGAAGGAGATAAGGAATTAGTAAAGGTAGCAGAGTTGAGGAGGTTGGAGTAAGAAGGCAAAATAATGAAAGAATTTGTGCAGGAGTTCAGAAGGGCAGCAAGGAGAAGTGAGTATGAAGGAAGGCCGCTAGTGGAAGAGTTCAAAAGAGGAATGAATGGGGTAATCAGAAGAAGATTAATGGAGACAGAATGACAGCCAGACTCTATAGAGCAGTAGTATGATAGAGCAATTGTCCTAGACAGAAACTGGAGGGAGAGCAAGAGGGAAGAAGAAAGACTGAGGAAATAATGGGAGCAGAGAGGATCAGCTTCCAAACAGTAGAAACAGAGACAAATAATGCCATAACTGCAAATATGGCAGAGAAGGCAAGAAATGCCCCCTCAGCAGGCAACAACAGGGCCTGCTCCAATGGAAGGAATAAAGAGGACAAATGCAGTAATGATGTGTCCTCAACAGATAACAGGATTTGCTCAAAGAAACCTATATACTATGGACGTAGACAGGAGAGAGAGAAGAAACTGTTATAGCTGTGGAAGGTTTGGCCATTTAATGCGGAATTAAATGGGGAGGGAGATCTAATAGTTCTTGATTAGATCTCAACAAAAACAGATTCATAGTACTCTCTAAAATAGTAGATAATACATCTACATGCAATCTGGATAAAGAGGACCTTTTGAGAGAAGTAACAGTGAAAATAGAACTGGAAAGGATTGATATGCAAGAAGAAATCACAGTAGAGGCACTGCTGGATAGTAGTGCAACAGGGTTAGTAATGAGTTTGGAATTTGCTAGAAAGCAGGGGTTCAAATCAAAAAAGTTAGAAAGATCTATATATGTAAGAAATGTGGATAGTTCACTCAATAAGGAGGGACCAATTGAGCATACAGTAGAGGTAAATATCTACTACCAAGAGCATAGGGAAAGGACAGAGATAGATATGATTGGAGGACAAAAGTAGAAGGTGATTTTGGGAATATCATGGCTAGTCTGCCACAATCCTGAGATTGACTGGAAGACAGGAGAGGTAAAGATAACGAGATGTCCAGATGAGTGTGGAAGATAGTGGAAACCAAAACAGGGAAAACCAGGGTGGTGAAAACAAAAGAAAGAAGAGGTGAGGGAAGAAGTAGGAAAGAAGAGAGAAGAAAAGGAAGCAGAAAAGAGAAAAGACAATGAAAGTGAAAAAAGTACCTGAGGAATGGGAGATTTGGGATGAGGAAGAAGAAATGGCAAAATTAGAAGTGAAGACAAAGAAGCTAGTTCTGGAAAAATTCCATAGGTGGATTAAGGTCTTTGGTAAGAAACAGTCAGAGAGGATGCCCATATGGAAAATTTGGGATTATGCAATAGATATAAAGGAGAGGTTTGTACCAAGAAAAGGAAAGATGTATCTGTTGTTGAGGGAAGAAAGAGAAGAAGTGCAAGAGTTTATACAAGAGTAACTGAGGAAAGAATATATTCAGCCCTCAAAGTCGCCTCAAATAGTGCCAGTATTCTTCATAGGGAAGAAGGATGGTAAGAAGTGAATGGTACAGGACTATAGATATTTAAATGAATGGACAATTAAAAATAATTATCTCTTACCCTTAATATCAGATATAGTAAAGAATATAGGTACAAAAAAAGTATTTACAAAGATGGACCTTAGATGGGGTTATAATAATATACAGATAAAGAAGAGAGACAAGTGGAAGGTGGTGTTCACGACACCCGAGGGGTCATTCAAACCCACAGTCATGTTTTTTGGGCTAACAAACTCACCAGCAATCTTTCAAGCGATGATGAATGAGTTACTTAGAGATTTGATTAATACAGACAAAGTGGTGGCATTTATAGATGATGTAATAGTAAGGACAGAAGATGAAGAGGGACATGATGAGTTGGTAGCAAATATAATAAAAATGTTGAAGGAAAATGACCTATATGTAAAACTGGAGAAATACAAGTGGAAGGTGCAAGAAGTAGGATTTGTGGGAGTAGTGATTGGGCCAGAAGGAATTAAAGTGGAGGAAGAGAAGGTGAAAGGTGTTTTGGACTGGCCAACACCAAAGTGTGTCAAGGATGTTCAAAAGTTCTTGGAATTGGCGAACTACTATCATCAATTCATTCAGGGCTTTGTATTCATAGCTAGGCCATTACATAATATAGTAAAGAATAATTAGAAGTAGGACTGGATGGAAAAGCAGGAAGAAGCATTCAGAGAGTTGAAGGAGAGGTTCACAAAAGAACTGGTGTTAGCAGCACCAGATCTAGACAAAAAAATGAGAATGGAAGTTGATGTATCAGATTATGCTACAGAAGGGGTATTATCTATGGAGTATGAGGATAATAGATGGAGACCAGTGGTGTTTTTCTCAAAGTCTTTAAATGAAACTGAGAGGAACTATAAGATTCACGATAAGGAGATGTTGGTAATTATTAGGGGTTTAGAGAACTGGAGACATTTGCTGAAAGGTGCATATTTCAAGTTTGAGATCTGGACAGATTACAAAAATTTGGAATACTTTATGAAGACACAAAAATTGAATTGTAAATAAGCCCAATGGGCATTATACCTGTCAAAATTTGATTTTACTTTAAAGTATATTCCAGGAACAAAGATAGAGAAGGCAGATGGACTTAGTAGGCAACCAGACTGGAAAGTAGGAGTAGAAAAAGATAATGAAAATCAAGTATTTATTAAGGACAAGTGGATTCATAGTTTACAAGAAGTAGTAATAGAAGGACCTGAAGTAGATATATTAGAAAAGATAAAAAAAGCTAGAAGTAAAGACAAAGATGTAGTTAGCGTAGTAAAAGAGATGAAGAAGATGAAAGTGAAGAAATTATGGGGAAATGAGTGGCAGATAGAGGGAGATTTGGTATTGAAGGAAGGAAAGGTATATGTGCTAGAGAATAAAGAGTTGAGAGTGGAGATAATCCAGTTACATCATGATGTACTGGCAGCAGGACATGGAGGATAATGGAAGACAACAGAGTTGGTCACAAGGAATTACTGGTGGCCAGAAGTAACGAGAGAGGTAGGGAGGTATATAGAAGAATGTGATTTGTGTTAGAGGATAAAGAATAGAATAGAGGAAGTAGCGGAAAAGTTAAAGTTAAGCAAGGTGCCAGAGAAACTGTGGACTCACCTAATAGTAGACTTCATTACCAAGTTACTAGTAGTAGCCAGGAAAGATATGATCCTGGTAGTCTGCGATAGGTTGTCAAAGATAGCACATTTTATGGCAATTACAGAGAGGACATTGGCAGAGTGATTGGCAAGGTTGTTCAGAGATAATATATGGAAGCTACATGGGTTGCTAGAAAGCATAGTAATGAACAGAGGACCTCAGTTTGCAGTGGAGCTAACAAAGAAGTTAAATAGGATACTAGGGATAGAGACAAAGTTGTTGACAGTATTTGACCCACAGACAGATAGGCAGACAGAACAGATGAACCAAGAACTCGAACAGTATCTTTTGTTCTTCATGGATTATAGACAGAAGGATTGGCCAGAGTAGTTGGCATCAGCAGAATTTGCGGTGAACAACAAGGTTCATATAGCAATAAAAGTTTTGCCTTTTATAGCAAACTACAGTAGAGAGTTGAGAATGGGAGGTAATATCAGGAAGAAAGGAAAAGTAGAGAAAGTGACAGAGTTGGTAGAAAAAATGAAGTAAGTACAAGAAGAAGTAGGGACAGCACTAAATAAAATGCAAGAGGACATGAAGAGACAAGTGGATAAAGGGAGGAGAGAAAGCAAAAATTGGAAGAAAGAGGATAGAGTATTGTTGAGTACTAAGACTTGGTGTTCAAAGAAAGACCAGCGAGGAAATTAGTGGACCAATTTGTAGGTCCATATACAATTGAGGAGGTAGTATCTACCAATATAGTCAAATTATGACTGCCAATCTCAATGAGAATCTATCTGATTGTGAATGTCAGTCAGATAGTACGATACAAGGAGCAAGTAGAGGGTCAAAGAAAAGAGGAGGGTAAACCAATTGAAGTAGAAGGGGTCAAAGAGTGGGAGGTAGAAAAGATCTTAAATAAAAGAAAAATAAGGGAAATGGAGAAGTACTTGGTGAGATAGAAGGGGTTTATAGCAGAGCATGATATATGAGAAAAAGGGGAGGACTTAGGAAATGCAAGAGAAGCAGTGAATGAATTCGAAGGAAGAATGAGCACTGAAGTGAGGAGGCAAGAAGAGTTAGAAAAGGTAGAGGAAAAGGATTTCAGAAGAGGAGAATTATCAGGAAAATATATGGCAAAGATGTTATATAGATGGGATAACAGGAAGTTTGAGGAGGAGTATTTGAGGAAGTTGGAGACAAACTGGCAAAAATGGAAGTCAGTTTCTCCAGAGGAGAAACCTTGAGAGGGAGATAATATTAAGTATGGACTTAGTGTTTCCTTACTCTCTTTCTAATTTTATTTTTATTTCTGATTTATTTTTCTTTATTCTATTTTTAGAACATAGAATTAGGATCAGAGTGACAAGATCATGGTCACAAGTCACAGGATATATGGAAGGACATAGAAGGTTCTGGAAAGATAATGTCATATATTGTATACAATATATATTGATCTTGAGACATATATATAGTTGTTTAGGGTAGGCTAGAAATAGCTTGCACAGACCATTAGGTATTTGTATATAAAAGTAGACAATCTTGTACAGAGTTCTCTATCGAGTTCTCTTGTGTAAACCCTATACAAGGTTTTTTCTTTTGACCAACACTAAGGTCTTAAGTTCATAACACTATTGCTAGATAAAAACATATTCATATATTTTTGCAAACTGCTTTAGGTTGCCTATAGTTTCTTGATTGGTTTATTTATGTCAATTAAGGACTTTGTTGACTTCTTGAAAAAAAACCTAAGTACTTTTGCTTTCTCTCCTTAAGAATAGTCTCTCTCTCCTTATAAGCCTTTATGAGTGCTTAATTGGTTTGTTTTTCTGTTTCTGTAGATATTTTCTTAGTTTTACTTCTCTCAGTTTCTCTTGATTCTGTATTCTCTATATGATAGGTCTCTTTGAATTTGGACATATAATTTATATGTTAGTTACAAGCAATTTTTGTCTAGATTTTTATTTGATTTCTATTGTCACTAATAGTATCTCTTTGCCTGTGAAGGGGATCTTTGTCTCCTGAGAAAGAAATCATGGGCTACTTGTTGCAAATAGTCTACCATAGACTGTAATTGAGCACTATGTATTAAATAAAAAAATACTTATTAGAAGTATTAGTATTATCTAGTCTATATGTATATTACTCTTTTATTGAACAATATTATTAGTTATACATTACTTTACTGCTGTATTATTGTAGCAACCACTTAGCTAGAATAGCTTATAGGCATACCAGGTAGTTACCTAGTAGTAAGTCTCATAGGATTTCACAAGAGAAACTCAACAAGAAGTTCTTGCTATATTTATCTACTATTTATATAAGTATATAATTATTAGATGTGCTTCAAGTTTAAGTACCTAATGACTATGAGGAATAATTAAGATATCTCTTATGAAATAGTCGCAAACTTTATTCAGCTTATGTCTCTACAACTAGTAAATGGATTTTCACAAACTAAGTTGCACTGAAAAGTCTCAAATGAGGGCTATTTGCATATATGTAAGATATACAAAAGTAACAATAGATTACTGAGATATTAGATCATCAGTAACTGTAAAAGTTTTGTTGGCTATTATCTCATAAATGACTAGATAGATTCACATGATTAGACTTGTATTGGAAAGTGCTCACTAAACTGTTTCTAATGATATATGGTATATCTCATAGCAATAAGTATTGATAGAGATACAAGCATATCAATGTAGTAATATAATTAGCTACCTTCTAAAATCAGCCTGACAGCTGCTATGACAGATAACAGCCCCCATCAGGTACAAGTTTTGATCATGTGATGGGAATAGCTTGTGTATAGAATATCACTATTTTATATATATACCTTTGTGTCTAAGGATTAGATCTCAGACTTAACAACATCAATTTTCACCAGTTTTTATTCTTTATTATTTGTATTGATCTTAATCATCATTGTCATCATTATTGAACTTCTGAATCACTTCTAAACCTCTGAGAGTATATCTAAGATTCAGATATCACAAATAAGTGAGTATTTTATTTTGTAATAGATGTCAGAGTTCAAGATAGTGAACTCTAACTATTTTATTTTATTTTATTTTTATTTTTGGGACTTAGGGTGAAGGTTAATGTGATGTCACAGTCACATAGTCACACAATCACATGTCACATGAGAAGAGCATAAAAGGTTCTAAAAGGATAATATTATACAGCATATTAAACACATATTAATCTTAAGGCAAATATCTGGCTGTTTAGGGCAGGCTAGAAGTAGTTAGCATGGACTATGGAGTTTAGTATATAAGGTAGACAATTCTGTACAGAGTTCTCTATCGAGTTCTCTTGTATAATCTTATACAAGGTTCTGTTTATTGGTTAATCCTAAAGGTCTTTAAGTTGTAATATTAGAGCTCGATAGCCTTCTTGAGACTGCCCAGCACAGGGCCCTCTCTATTCACTCTTACTCTCTTATCATCCTCAACCAAAGGGCAACATCACCTTTTAGTCAAGAAGAATAGCCAGACCCTAGGCTTAAAGGGAGTGCCAATTAGATGAAGGAAACCTAATCATTTGTTTGTGCCAAAGCCCACTAACACACTTCAAATATATTACCTTATGTGGATGTAATGAATAATTTTCTTGTATCAGCCTTGTATTACAGATCCTCTCATAATCTGTCTATACAGAGAAACAGTAGTTGTTCTTAAAACATTGCTTAGAGTAGAATGGTCTTCTTAGACTAAGATCATGATACAAGTTCATAATTAGGAGAAGTAGTTAGTAGGACATGTAGGCAGGACAAGAAAAGAGCCTGCTATCACATACCAAGATTTCTTCTTTAGAGTACAAATCGGAAAGTGAAACCAGCACAGGTTCCACTCTTCCTTTATATATATCACCAATGCTCATACCACCACCATCATCAACTACACTCCCTCCATGTCATAAAATGAGTCAATCCAACTACCCTGCCATCATAAGGCAACTCTAGGAGCAAATTTCAGCGTTAACAGTACAAGTAGGAAGAGGAAAAGCAATAAGCACAAAGGTAGTAAGGCTATAGGTATTTGATGAGACCACATCAAAGATTTCTGGTTTTGTAACAGCATGTTGATTATATAGATGAGAGAAGTGGTAGTTGAGGAACAAATTCAGTGGGTGCTATCTTATATGTAGGGAGGATCAGCAGATATTTGAAAGGAGAACATATTAGAAGATCTAGAAGAAAGATTATTAGAATATGAGACAGTGGGAGAATTCTTGGTAGATATAAGAAAAGAATTTGGAGGAGGAGACAAGAAGATGGTAAAAGTGGCAGAATTGAAGAGATTAGAATAAGAAGGAAAGATGATAAAGGAGTTTGTGCAGGAATACCAAAGAGCAGCCAGGGATAGTGGATATGAGGGGAGGCCATTGATGGATGAATTTAAAAAAGGAATAAGTAGAGCAATTTAGAGGAAGTTGATGGAGGTAGAAAGGCCCCCAACAAGTGTTGAACAATGGTATGAACATGCCATTAATTTAGATAGACACTAGAGGGAAAGTAGGAGGAAAGAGGAAAGATTAAGAGGACAAAGAGAAAACAGAGTACTGGTTCTAAGGCAGAACAACCCAGAGGTACAATGGCAACAAGTACTACAGCCTCAAGTCTGGCTAAGAAGGCAGAAAGTGTCTCAACAGCAGATATAAATGGAACTGGCTCCAATGGAAAGAGTAGAGAAGATGAACATAGTAATGGTATGCCCTCAACAGAGGGAAGGATTTGCGCAACAAAACCCTTATGCCATAGAGGTGGACAGAAGCAATAGGAACTGTTATAGTTGTGGGGGTTTTAGACACTTTGCAAGGAATTGTAGGAATAGGAGAGTGGGGAACAGAATTGGGAAGAGAAGAAGACTGGAATATGGCAGCAACAAGAACAATGAACAGAAGAGGATTGAGAGAGAAAATGGACAAAATAATAAGAATAATTTAAATGGGGAGCAAGACCTAATACTCCTCAATTAGGGCTCAGAAATAATAGGTATACAATACTTTCTAAAGTAATGGGTAATATATCCCACTGTAACCAGAACAATAAGGAAGGACTAAAAGAAGTAATGGCAAAGATTGGTTTGGAAAGAATAGACACACAAGAAGAAGTAACAGTGGAGGTGTTATTAGATAGTGGGGCAACAGGATTAGTGATGAGCTTGGAATTTGTAAGAAAACAGAGGTTTAAGTTGAAGAAAATAGAAATACCTATATATGTAAGAAACATAGATGGAATGTTCAACAAGGAAGAACTAATAGAATATATGGTGGAAGTCAATATTTATTACCAAGAGTATAGGGAGAGGATAGAAATTGATGTAATAGGAAGACAAAAATAGAGTGTAATTTTGGAAATGCTATAGCTTGCTTGCTACAATCCTGAAATTGGCCGGAAAACAGGAGAAGTAAAGATGACGAGATGTCCAGAAGAATGTGGGAAGCAGTAGAGACCAAAGCAAGTGAAGTTGGGATGGCAGAAGCAGAAGGAGGAGAAAAAGAAAGAAGAGGAAGAAAAGAAGTAAGAAGAGAAGGAACAAAAGAAAGAGAAAGAAAAGAAGAGGAAAAAACTGAAGAAAGAAAAAATAGTGAAGATAGTGGAAGAATAGGAGATTTGAGATGAAGAAGAAGAAGTGGCAAAGTCTGAAGAGGAAGCAAAGGAGTTGGTGCCAGAGCACTTTCATAAGTGGATCTATGTATTTGGAAAAAAGCAGTTAGAAAGAATGCCTACTAGGAAGCTATGAGACTATGTAATAGAGATGAAGGAGGGATTTGCACTAAGAAAAGGAAAGGAATATCCATTGTTGAGAGAGGAGAGGGAAGAGGTACATGAGTTTATCAACAAACAATTGAGGAAGAGATATATCAGACTCTCAAAATTACCTTAAATGGCACTAGTGTTCTTTGTAGGAAAGAAGGACAGTAAGAAGCATATAGTATGGGACTATCAGTATTTAAATGAATGGACAATTAAAAATAATTATCCCTTACCCTTAATTTCTGATATCATAGAGAATATAGATACAAAGAAGGTGTTTACTAAGTTAGACTTGTGGTAGGAGTACAACAATGTACAGATAAAGGAGAGAGATGAGTAAAAGGCAGCATTCATAACACTAGAAGGATTATTTGAACTGACTGTGATGTTTTTTGGTCTAATCAATTCACCAGTAATATTCCAGACCATAATGAATGAGATCCTTTAGGACTTGATCAACACAGGAAAAGTAGTGAGCTTTATTAATGATATAATAGTAGGAACAGAGGAAGGTGTCAGGAGTACAGTATGAAGTACATATATAGTACCAGCCAGATGTCAAAGCTAAGCTTGACATTGTGCACTTTCAGTGTAACTGGTTCAGTGACTGGTCTGTTCCTAACAGAAGAAGCAGAACATGATGAGATAGTAGAAGAGGTAGTGAAAAGGCTAGTAGAGAATGATTTATATATGAAACTAGAAAAATGCAAATGGAAAGTAAGAGAGATAGGGTTCATAGGGGTAGTAATAGGACTGGAGGGGATTAAGATGGAAGAAGAAAAGGTGAAAGAGGTACTGGATTGGCTGATTCCAAAAGGGGTCAAGGATATACAGAAGTTTTTAGGATTGACAAACTACTATCACCAATTCATCAAAGATTTCACAGCCATAGCCAGACCATTACATGATATGGTGAAGAAGAATTAGAAGTGGAAATGGATGGAAAGACAAGAGGGAGCATTCAAGAAGTTGAAGGAGAGGTTTACAAAAGAACCAGTATTAGCAGCACTGGATTTAGACAAAAAAAATGAGGATGGAAGTGGATGTGTTAGATTATGCTACAGGAAAAGTGTTATCTATGGAGTGTGAAGATGGAAGATGGAGGCTGGTGGCATTTCTCTCAAAATCTCTAAATGGGACTGAGAGTAATTATGAAATTCATGACAAGGAGATGTTGGCAGTAATAAGGGGATTGGAAAACTGGAGATACTTGTTGGAAGGTGCAAAGTTCAAGTTCAAAGTCTGGACAGATCACAAGAACTTAGAATATTTCATGAAAGCACAGAAGTTAAACTGAAGACAAAGTTAAACTGAAGACAAGCCCATTGGGCTCTATATCTGTCAAGGTTTGATTTCACCTTAAAACATGTACTAGGTACAAAGATAGGAAAAGCGGATAGACCTAGTAGGAGACTAGACTGGAAAGTAGGAGTAGAGAATAACAATAATGATCAAACTCTAATTAAAGAACAATGGATTTGTAACTTAGCAGAAGTAGTAATAGAAGGACTTAAAGTAGACATAGTAGAAAAAATAAAAAAGGCTAGAAGTAAAGATAAGGAAGTAGTTAGAGTAGTAGAAGGGATGAAGAAGGCAGAAGTAAAAGTAGTATAAGAAGATGAGTGGCAGATTGAGAGAGAGTTAGTGTTGATAGAAGGAAAGGTGTATGTACTGAAGGATGGGGAGCTGAAGATAGAGATAATCCAGCTACATCATGATGTACCAGTAACAGGACATGGAGGCAGATGGAAGACAACAGAGTTGGTAATGAGGAATTACTAGTGGCTGGGAGTAACAAAGGATGTATGGAGGTATGTGGATGGTTGTAATATGTATCAAAGGATGAAGAATAGGATGGAGGCACCAGCAGGAAAGTTGAAGTTGAGTGAAATACTGAAGAAACTGTGGACATATCTAATGGTAGACTTTATTATGAAGTTACTGTTGGTAGCTAGAAAGGATACAATTCTAGTAGTCTGTGATAGGTTGTCCAAAATGACACACTTTGTGGCAACAACAGAAGAAACATCAGTGGAGGGATTAGTAAGGTTGTTTAGGAACAATGTATAGAAGCTGTATGGGTTACCAGAGAGTATGATGTTGGATAGAGGACCACAGTTTGCAGTAGAAATGACCAAGGAGCTGAATAAAATATTGGGGATTAAAACCAAATTATCAACATCCTTCTATTCATAGACAGATAGACAAACTGAATGAATAAACTAGGAATTAGAACAATATCTTAGGTTCTTTGTAGATCATAGACAGAAGGATTGGCCAGAATGGCTAGTGTCAGCAGAATTTACAGTCAACAACAAAGTATATTTGGCAATGAAAGTATCTCTGTTCATAGCAAATTATGGAAAAGAATTAAGAATGGGGCAGATATCAGGAAAAAGGGAAAGGTGGAGAAGGCAATGGAATTTGCAGAAAAGATGAAAAAGGTATAAGAAGAGGCAGGAGTGGTATTAAGGAAGACTTAGGAAGAAATGAAGTGGCAGGCAGATAGGGGAAGGAAGAAGGGAGAAGAATGAAAGATAGGAGATAAGGTGATGTTAAGTATGGAAGATCTGGTATTCAAGGAATGGCTGGCAAAGAAATTAGTGGACAGATATGTTGGTCTATATGCCATTGATGAAGTAGTGTCTACTAATGCAGTCAAATTATGGCTGCCAATATTAATAAGAATTCATCTAGTGGTAAATGTTAGTTAAGTAGTACAATATAGAAAACAAGTGGAGGGACAGAAAGTAGAAGAAGTAAAACCAGTGGAAGTAGAAGGATTAAAGAAATGGGAAGTGGAAAAAATATTGAATAAACTAAAAATAAGGGGAGTAGTGAAGTATTTGGTGTAATGGAAGGGGTTTACAGTAGAACATGATATATAGGAGAAGGAGAAGGACTTAGAAAATGTAAGAGAGGTTGTGGAGGAGTTCAAAGGAAGAATGAATGTGGAAGTAAGAAGACAAGAGAAGTTGGATATGGTGGAAGAAAAAGACTTCAGAAGAGGGGAATTAGTAGAAAAATACATGGCAAAGATGTTGTATGGGTGGGATGATAGAAAATTTGAGAAAGAATACTTGAGGAAGCTGGAGAGAAACTGGCAAAAATGAAAGTCATTTTCTCTAGAGGAGAAACCTTGAAGGGGGGGGTAATGCCAGAGTTCAAGACAGTAGACTCTAACTATTTTATTTTATTTTCTCATTTAAAATACCACTTCTCATTTGTTGCCTTATTTGATTTGTATATTGTTATATCACCAGATAAGGTCTAGCTTGTTAAATTACTTTGTATCCTTGAGTTCATCAATTATTTCTCTAATTAAGGATAATGAGATTTTGTCTTTTATTGTGTGCTGGTTCAACTTTCTATAGTCCTGTACTAGTTGTAAAGATCCATTCTTCTTTGGAATGTAAAGGTATAGTGCTGCATATCTTGAACTTGATTCCACTATAAGTTCTGTCTTGAGTTGTTCTTTCAACTATTGGTTTAGTACTTCATTCTCCTTGACTATCATTGTATAGGCTTTGGCATTTAACTTCTTTGGTACATCTTCTAGTAAATTGATTTTGTGATCCCATTTCCTTTGTTTTAGCAATTTCTCAAATTTCTTTTTGTTGAACAAATGTATAAATGGTTGAATATACTTTAGTAAATTCTCTGGGTTTGTTGGATCTGGTTCCTTGCCAATTTTATAATGTTTCTTATTTATATCTTTTATTGGTTGTAGTTATCTAGTCTTTAATTTGAATTAAATATCCTAGTGTTATGTTCTACACTTTCTTAGACATTTTATAAACTATATTGTTTCTTTGTCCCAATTGACTTCTAGATTATGCTTGACCAACCAGTTATATTCTAAGAATATGTCTGTGTCATTTAAGTCTATAACTGCTACATTGATCTTTTTCATATGTCTATTGATTTCTAGTTCTAGTGGCATATATTTTATCACTTCTCCATTCTTGGTTTCATCTGCATTGAAAATCTCAAATGATCTGTTCATAGATTCTATTTTAATCTGTTTTTCCTTTACTAGTTGTTTGTTGATTCCAATATGGATAGACTTTAAACCAACTAGTATCTTAAGTCATAGTTTATTTCCATTTGATATCTTCATGTTTGTGTATACATTCAGTTCTTTCTCTTTATTATCTCTCTATTGTGAAATAACATATTGATTTAGAAATTTACTATGTATAGAGATTTATTATACTATACCTACTCTGAATCTTTGATAAAACTCTCCTCTTTGTTGCTGTCTTCTTTATCTGATTCCTCTTGTATACTTCTGTTCTTTATCTTTTGTCTTGACCTATAGTTCTTTGCAAGGTGTTCCACTTTGTTATACTTGTAGCACTTTCTAGTCTTCTTTTCTTTCTTTGGTTTTTGGCAATCCTTTGCTATATGCTTATAGATATTGTAGTTGAAGTATCTAGGCTTCTTGTTCTTGTCATATTTGTCTTTAAACTTCTCAGTGTCCATGGGTGCTCCTCTTCTTCCATAGATAATTCCTAATCCTGTTCTGTAATTCTGTCTTCCTTCTATAGACTTGTATTCTTGTCTGACTGAGATGATTGCTACTTTCCACTCCTTGAGTGACTCTGGTATTGCTATGAATGGGTATCCCAATATTGTCTTGATTATGTCATTCCTGACATTCTTTTTTAGCAAAAATATTATGTGCATGTCATTTGTTTCAGCCTTCATGGCCAATACTTCAAATTCTCTCATAAAGTCTGCTGTATGCTTCTTTCCCTGTTTGAATGTTTTGATCTTTCATATAGCATCTACTGTCTTGCTCTTATTGCTGAATGCTGTTTTGACTTCTTTAACAAAATCTTGAATGTCTTCTTCTTCTTCTATCTAGTTGATCTTCTTCTATGCATAAATTTCTGCTATGCTCCCTCTAAGTCAGACTAATACTACTGTAATGTTGTTGTCTGTTGCTATGACTTTGTTGCTTTTGAGGAATAATTATATCCTTTTCCACTAGTCTTTGAATTTCATCTGGTTACTATCAAACCATCCTAGGTTTAGAACCATGCTCTTTAGTATAATTGCCTGTGTTGTCTCATTATATACTGCTGGTATAGGTATTATTGAAATCTCTTCTGATGATACTAGTTTAGTTGTTCTATTTCCATCTAAGGTGTATTCTTCAGTGATTCTCAATGATCCCAATATTTCTTTTAGTATCTTAATACATATTATTCCTTGACTTTGTTTGTCTATCTTGTCTGTCTGTAGTATTTACCACAATAATCTGTATCTGGTCTGGTCTTTCTTGTCTGTAGTCTGTTTTGCTACAAAATTGTCTGTATTGTTATTTTCCTAATGGATTAACTATTCATCCATAGTTCCACTACAAAGTAGGTTTGATAGTTCTTTAATGGTTTAACTGTTATAATAGTTCAGTGGCCTGACTACTATATACTCTCCTTTTGCAAGGTAAACCTAATGACATTTTATCAAATGTTACAATCCTATCCTTGGCTTAGGTTACAACTAAGGTAAAGACTTGAAAAAGAATGAAGATGATAATCAATTGGTAAAGTGTAAAGATATAGAACTGTATCTACTACTATATATACCTAATGACTATGAGAAATAATTAAAGTGTCCTTGAGAAAACAATGAAGAGAAAGTGAGGAAAAGATAAAGAAACCTCTACTACTACATGAGGCACTAACTGATACTACATGAGAATCAAATAAAGCACAGTATATTGCAGTGAATATGAGTCAAAGATAAAACAAACCCTAACATATGTTCAGAATATGTTAACTATGATGTTATATATTCTCTAACATTCATATTTCTGGTATAGATAACACTCCAATTACAACTACCATCAATCCAAAGATCAAAGACCCTGACCCTGTATTTCTCATCACTTCATGGAGTCCAAATTACAACCCCCATGATGACTGAGTACCTAGAGTATGCACAAAGTAAATATTATTAGATTGTTACTTTTGTATTTAAGAACATAGTTATGATGTATTATTCTGCAGTCTGATAATCAACTTGAATTATGCCACACTTGCACTTTCCCATCCAAAATTATGACCACATGATGCATAGGCTAAGTATAACATCATCCATTAAAGCCAAGGTTATCTTATCCATACAGTATATTTTCTAGCCCTTTCTTGTCACTCAACTTGCTAAGTTTCTCTTTTGTCCCATTTTCTATGCTACTATTGCAGATAACCTAGCAAGTGTAATTTGCCTCTAACATATGAGACAAATATAAAGTAGAGATTGTAGTAATTATAAAAGAAGAATCTTATATTATATCAATATAAGAGAACTTGATAGAGTTCCTAGTATAAAGTGTCTACCTTATATACACTAGCTAGTTGGTCTGTGTAAGACTTATACTAACCTACCCTAAAGGTCATATGTTATCTATAAAGTCAACATATAGCATATATACTGTATAATATCATTATTCCAGAACCTTTTATATCCTTCTGTGTAATACATGATCATATAACTATGATATATGTGATATCATGCTATACCCTTAACCCTAAGTGTTAAGGGTAATTTATACTCACCAGAATTATCTGTAGATAACATAGTATATGGGTTAGGTCAGAAGATAAGATCAGAAAATGGATTGGAAGTGATATCACATGGATAAGATAATCTTGGCTTCAATAAACAATTGTTTCACCTAGTCTAACTTATTGTGTGGTTGTATTTTGGAGAACTTAATATGAGTATGGTACAATCTAAGCTGATTATCAGATTAAGGAATAGTATATGGTAGCCAATATTCTTAAATATGGTATTATGCCAGAAAATGCTTTTTTGTGAAAGCACATACTCTTATATTATTCTTAAACATATAAAAACTCTTTGAAGACATCAGTAAGAAGACATTACAATTTTAGATAATGCCTCAGATTCTCTCAAGTAGATGCCAACTTGAAGGATGGTATGATAACTGTTAATCAAACCAGATCTTAGAAATATGATGTCTTTAGCAATATGAAATACTACTATACTTATAAATGACTAGCTATAAAGTATGAGCACTTACAAGAGCACTTTATATAGTTATAATTATTTGGATAGTTGGATAAGACAGGAACATGTTGGATTAGAAGCTTGTGGAGTCTAGAATGGCTTTTCAAGTAGGAATAACCATAAAAATTGTAAAGATGAAATAGAATGGGCACTTGTAAGCAGAAAACAATTATTAGATTGATGTCAAGTTACGAATAAAAAGACAATCATGTACTTGTGAAACTTCAGAGAGCTTCCATATGATTTTGCTCTTTAGTTCTATTCTCTATATTTTTAGACTAATATATAAGCTACAAGTGAAGAAAAGTAGAAAGAGTACCCTTATCTGAATTGTCCTACTTGAAAGTTGTTTTAACTTCATTGTGTAAGCATTGTTAGTATCCATTATTACTTTCAAATAAGTTTTAGAAAGTTCTAGCAGTCTGGAAAAGGCTGGTGAGATGAGTATCAATTGGTATTTTCAGTTATAAGATTCAATTTGAGGGATGTCTTCAGAGTATATTACCTAGAATAGATAGTATTGTTGGAAGCTCTAAAGGACCTTTTCAATCTATTCACTTTCTAGAGGAGCTTATTACATAGTGTAATGTTCACTGTTTAGAAGTGTGTTAGTAAGGAAATCATTTGCAAGTGGATATTATTCTTCCTAACTTCATCCTTTCATATTCATAATAGCTTGTTATGACTCAAAGATCTTAGAGCTGATCAATGAATAGAACCTTGTATTAGGGTTAACACAAGAAAACTCAATAGAGAACTCCATACAGGATTGTCTACCTTATATACTAAAGGGTTCTGGTCTGTGCTAATGATAAATACTCCTGCCCTAATATCTATGCCTTAACCATGAGTATATTATAAGTGTTCCATGTGATAAACATGCCATTAACATGTATCTTAACATTATTCTCCTTGCTTCTTCTCTTTGAGTCTAGGCCTATGATATTACCTCATGTGATATATCATGTGACAATAGTCACATGCCTCTTCATTGTCAATAAGAAGTAAAAAGGAAAGTAAGATAAAAGTAAAAAAAGGAAAAGAGAAAGGTAAAAGAGAAATTTTGTATTATTTTTTCTATCTCTTCTTTTAATTTCTGAAGCTAATATCAACCTCTTTGAGTTCTTTAGTACACAGTTAAGAGCTAGTATTGCATAGTTCATGTTGTACTCTAGTATAATCTCTTTCTACTTAAATTCTGTCAATAAAAGACAATCTGGAAGTGATACTATATAGATAGGGTAATTTTGAATTCAACAGAAAATTGTTATGCCTAGCCTAGCTTATTGTGTAGTCATATTTTTAAAGAGGGAGCTTGGATATACTTAGAGTGACTGTGGGACAATTTTAAGTTAATTATCAGACTAAAGAATTGTATATGATGGTTAACATTCTGAAATACAGAATTATTAATCTAAAAATATTCCACTACTGTGCATACTCTGGGTTGTTATTTGAAACTCTATAGAATTGGTAATAAATATAGAATTTGGTCTTCATATTGATAAATGACTGGAGTAGAGTATAATCTATACCAAAAGACAATGGGAAGAGTATGGATATCAGATAGTATGTGACAAAGGTATATGAAGCTTGCATGAATATCTAAAGAGCAAAGATAGATTTGAAATTTGCTAGAGCCTAGAAGTTTTGATGCATGGAGAAAAGCCATAATACTAATAATAGTAATATTTGGTCATTCAGAGGTAGATGTAGAGATTTCAGATGATGGTATGGAAACTACAGGGTTCAGTAAATAAAGAGAGTTGCTAGAAATTAACAAATTTGCCAATGATATATTCACTACAATATTGTTATGACTTCAAGACCTTGTGTAAGGGCAAAAAACAACTTTTGTATTGAGTAACACAAAAGAACTCAGTAAAGTTCCAAGTACAAACTAGTCTACCTTATATATCCCAAATCATAGTCTGTGTGTATACTTCAACTAACCTACTCTAAAGTCCATATACTTTCCATAAACTTTCTACAAGGCTAGCATGCTATTGCTATGTGTCATATGCCAAGTCCACCTATCTAAAAAACACATTTCCACAGTGATACTCCTTATCAACATCTAATCTAAAAAACTCCACCTTCTACAATGGCTATCTTTCTTGCAATACACCCACACAGTAGTGATGTAACAATCTGGAGATACTTCTATCTAATTCAGTCTTCTATAGTGGAGTCATACTCCTGTTAGTATCCCTGCACTGAAACCTCTACTTGGAGCAATAGAGGTTATTCTACTGAAACTCAAGCATCTCCTATAGTATGTATTTGTATATAAGACTAGTAGTTACACTGTAATTTGCTAGTTTGATAATCGACGAAGATAAACTCTTATTGAACTCAATCTCTAATATTCAATAGCAACACACCAATCAGTACTCACTTCTATTTCAGACTTCTTTCTTTCATTGGAAATTGTGACCACATGACAAACAGACACCACAGCACATAAGCTGAAGCCAAGGTCATTCCACAAGTCCATCTTGCAGACTTTCATCTCTAGTATGAACCATACCTGACACTATGCTATATAATGTTATTCTAGAATCTTCTATGACTTTCTTTGTATTATGTAATAATATGACTGTGACTGTACTGTTACATGTGATGTTATGCCAGTACTTCTGCCTAAGTTCAAAGTAAAGAAAGAGAAAAAAAAACTCAAAATAAAATAAAACCAAAAGTAAAATATAATAGAGTCTAGTTTATCATTCATAGCTCTGACAAATATATAATAGAACTTAATATTTCTGCAAAGATGTATAGAAAGCTATTAACCTATTTACTCAGTTAATCAATGGATTATGTTGGATAGGCTAATTATATCCAAAGACTAAAGAACAGGCATAATTTAGTAGGATAATATAAAAGTTCAGATTTATATATTTATTAAAAGAAAATGCTACAGACATAGTAACTTCAGTAATAGTGCTGTTTGATAATCTGTCAAAAAAACAGAGTTCAATTAGAGGAATTAAGGAAGTCTTCAGGTTATAAGTATCTACAAACTTTGAGTCTACAAAGCAATGAGTTGACCTGGAGTCAACTAGAACTCATAACAGGGAATTAAGGTAGTTCTGACCAAGAACAAAGATAGAAAAGAGAAACAAAAAAGTAGAGGTCCAAAAGAGTGAATATTGTTACAAACAATTCTACTTTATATTTTACAGATATTTGCCTCATACTAGACATATCTTGGACATGTGTTAGAGTTTGTTTCACTTATGACTCATGATTACTATATCTTGTGTTCTTCTTATATATTATTAGTCAGTACCTCATATAGTAGTAGAAGCTTCCTTATATTTTCCTTATGTTTATCTTATTGTTTTCCTCAAGAATATCTTTCTCTTTTCTTATAGTCATTAGATATATATAGCTATAGATACAGTCCTGTATCTTCATGCTTTATCAATTGATCATCTCCTTCATTCTTACTCAAGTCTTTACCTAAGTTGCAACCTGAGCCAAGCTTAGGATTGTAATATAGAGCTGGATGGAACTCATTACTATATAAAGAAGTTCAATATAGCCCTCAGTTTGTATAGAGTCCTGAGGCCACTCATTATTTTTGTGAGGATTTCTTGAGAGTAGCAGCTGCTCAATCATTTTAGCCTTTTGAAGAGGCCAAGACTTGCTTTTTGGAACAAGAATTCAACTTGTAGTCTTTAGCTTCATAATAGAAGCAAAGATTATTCAAGCCTCTTCTTTTACTCATTGCTGATCAACTTGCTATTGTTGGCCAGCTTGGATGAGATATATACCTATAGAGAACTTAACTACTTCTTGGTAGTAGAGTATAATAAATTAGAAGGTTTGAAGGTTAAATATTTAGCAAACAAGGCTGCTGGAGATTATTGAGACCAATTATGGAAGATTGTGGAAGTTTTAGTAGAGAAAGTCTTATCTTGCTTTCTAGAGTGAAACTTAAGGGTCTCTTTTTCTATTTGCTGAGCATAATTGTGTTCATGGTTGTACTCTTAGTAGTAATGATCAATAGTTATTGCTAAAATATATATATCTCAGAACAAGATTGGCTTTCCTTGTTATTATATGAATATGAGATTCTAGATTCAATTGGATAGACCCTAACAGTACCAGCAATATAATACACTATTTTCCTAATATATTTGAGAGTTATAACACATGAAATTCACATTATAAGTAGATATTTTGTTATTGGACTTCATGTAGAGGTTATCCAGTATGTTTGTAGCTTTACTTACAAGGTCTGAAAAGCCAAAATACCAATAAGGTTCATTGACAAAGGAGTTTCAATTAGAGCTTTCTGGTTAAACCTATCTTAGACAAGTCTTGAACAATCCCAGAAAGGTATCAAACTTATCAGGCTTAGTACTACTAAAGGTGTCTGAAATGTGAACTTTAGTTCTCTTTGAATTAGTGATCAGGCTGGAAGTTTAATTAGTATTAACATTATTAGTGATCCAACTGAGAACATCAGCTAGTTGGCTATTAGTATTTTGGTTATACTAGGGTTTTGACTAGAAGTCAGAAGATAAAGTGTTACAATCTCAAGATCTTAGAGTAGGTCAAGAAAAGAAACCTTGTGTTAGAGTTAACACAAGAGAACTTGATGAGGTTCCTTATACAAACTTATTTATCTTATATACATTAGACTACTAGTCCATGCTACAGTATTATTAATCCACCTTAAAGGCTATACATTATCTATAAGATTAACATGTGTCAAACATATTATAGTAATATTATTTCTTTCTAGAATCTTCTACCATGTTTCATTATGACATATGATTATGTGAATATGTGACAGTGACATGTGATGTTACACTAACCCTAACCCTAAGTTCCAAAAATAAAATAGAGATAAAAATAAAAATAAGAAAGAAAATAAAAAATAGTTAAGTCCAACATTCATGATTCTAACATAAAGGTCAAGAATTATAAAGGTGATTAGGTACAGAAGCATTCTTCTAATTAGAATTACTGTTTACAGGAACAATATATTGGCTTGCAACAGACAAAACTGTCCAGGCAGCTTGAATAGTGCAAGTAAGAGACCAAGAAGAAGAATATTCCTATTGATAAAGTTGTCTTGAATACCATGGGGCATTCGAAGAAAAAGCCCTTTGCCTAAACAAAGAGCAGTATTAAAGGGTGTTCTGAGAGATAGGATAGAATTTAACTCAAAGTGAGTTAAAGAGTTACATTAGAAGAATGCCATTAAGATTGAAGTGAATAGAAAGACAAATAAAGTAGATAGAACTGCAACAGAGATGACAGCAGACTAGAGATTCTTATAATACTGTCAGGTATAGTTTACACTAGAGAGTCAAAGTTCATGGGATTAAATTAGGATTTTGTACCAAGTATGAAAACTTATACAAAGAGCATAGAGTTATAAACTTTACAAATAACCTTGGCTTTAGCTTATATTCTATACTATCTGTCTGCTACAAGATTGCAACTTCAGAAGAATAAACAGAGTTCAAGGAGTGAGTTCTAATAAGAGGTATATCATTATAAACACTGGATTTTAGTATTTAACTATTGTCAATTGTTGATTATCAGACTGAATATAAGAAAACTCAATAGAGTTTCTGTTACAAACTAATATATTTTATATACTACAGACTATGGTCTGTGTGCACATTATAACTAACCTGCCCTAAAGTCTAGATGTTCTCTATAAAGCCAATATACTATTTCTATAAAGCCAATATACTATTGCTATATTATATAACATTATCTGTTCTAGATACTTTTTTAATCTTCTCTATGTTATATGATCATGTGACATATTACTGTGACATATGACCATCACACCCTTCACCTAAGTTCAAAATAAAAGATAGATAAAATAAAAATAAAAATGAGAAAGAATAAAAAAGAAAACAAATTTTATCATCTTCAACTCTAATACTACCAGGTCTTAAATACAAATATGATAGAAGAAGAACTTGGGTATTCTATAGCATAGTCTCAAGCAGATATTTCAGTAGTGAAATATTGTAATTTAAAACTAAGAGTTAAGTCAAGAAAAAATCTTATATTGGGCTAATATAAGAAAACTTGATAAAGCTCCAAGTATAATATATATGTTATTGATATGTAGCATGATATTATTGTTCTAGAATCTTCTATATTCTTTTATATAACATATGATTGTGTGATTGTGACTGTGACATGTGTGACAAAATTGTGACATCATGCTAACTCTAACCCAAAGTTCAAAATAAGAAGATAAAATTAAAATTCAAATAAGAAAGAAAAATAAAATAAATCAAGTCTATTATCTTGAATTCTAACATGAAATACTGGGAGAAGTTTGGAAAGAAAAACTCCACTGTGAAAGACCAAGTACTTATGAGGTTAGAATAAGAGCATAATATCACTGTAAAAGATGAGTTATGTACAAAAGAATAATACTACTACTGAAGGCAAATTATGAATGGATGTGTAGAGAAATAACATTACTGTGGAAGGTGTTATGATTGATGCCTCCTGTATACAGCATAGACTAGGATCAAGAGTAATAACGACATGATCAGCTGTACTGCAGTTGTCTCAGTCAGCACCTCATGTAGTAGATGTTATGTTCTTACTTCTACCTCATATATTATAACTCATCTACATCATGTACTTCAAACACTTTCCTCATAGGCTTCTAATATATATAGAGTAGATACTGTATTGTATCTTTATGCTTTACCAAT